>Ga0255338_1002332_pt1 | contig 28591 bp, 32 predicted proteins | sample MeOH1_35cm_T4_19_FD_203715 | JGI IMG/M metagenome (GOLD analysis project Ga0255338, IMG submission 203715) | Sandy soil microbial communities from University of British Columbia, Vancouver, Canada - MeOH1_35cm_T4_195 | ecosystem: Engineered > Artificial ecosystem > Sand microcosm > Unclassified ...
AGCACAGGCGCTGAGCACGTTCTCCGCCAAGTACGAGCGCTCGACGCTGCGATAGCCCCATGAGGCGACTCTGATTCTGGTGCGCACTTCTGATCCTGAAGTTTGCCGCTGCGGCAGCGACCAACGCTCCGGTCGAGCAGAAGGTCCACGACACCATGACCCAGCGCATGAAGGTTTCGAGCGCGGGCTTACCGCTTCACTCCGCTTGGATCCGTGCTGCCTTGATAACGTTCGGAACTTGACGAGTTCGACGCGCACGAACTGCCCGAACTGATCGCGCGTGCCGTTCGCCGCGGGTTCGGCGCCCAGTTGGCGAATCCGTTGCTGGACATCAGGGAGCTTCATGGTCGCGACAAGTTCCTTGTCCAGGCGCGTCAGCATGTCGGGCGAAAGTTGCCAGGCGCCATCAAGCCGTACCAGGACGAGATCTCCACGCTGGGAACTCCAGCTTCGACCATAGTCGGAATGTTCGGGGCCGCTGACGTTCAGTCATCCGTTCGCACGGTCATCACGGCGATGACGAATACATCGCGGTCGCGGGCCCCTTCCTGATGACGTACGGAACCGCCTGGTATGCGCTGAAGGACCGCGGTTGCTTTGCGGTCGGCGAAACGGTGCTCGTGCACGGGGCTGCCGGTGCGAAAGGCACGGCATCGGTAGCAATCGCGAAGGCGCTGAGTGCGCATGTTATCGCCGGGGCCTCGTCGCGACGATGCGGGACGGCCAAGTGGGGGCAGCGCGACAACGTGCGAATGCGACGCGCGAGGTGCTCGACAAAGCGACCGCGCGCGGAATTTGATCACCCTGCAGGAACTGGTGGATGCACCAATCCACAAGAGGCGCGTGAATGCTCGCCGACCGAAGGCAGCAGGAGCAGCACCATGTGTTTTGTCAGTAGGGACCCCGGACCCCCGGACCCCCGGACCGCAGGAGTGCGGCAGTGTTCCGGGTGACGTGCAACGCGGTTGGCCGTTGCAAATTGAATCGTTCAAGGACCGGCATGTCAGCCAAGATCCTGAACGATCCGTCTTGTCCAATAACCCGCCCAGGGATAACGGGTGGATCGGCTGCCGTGCGGCGAAGACTAAACACAAGGAGTTGACGATGAAGGCGATCCGTCAGGGACGAACGCGGATGATCGTCTTCCCCGGGCGTCGCTCGGTCGGGCTGAAGGCGGCGACGGCATCGTCGAGGGTCGCGACGGGGTCGAGGCTGTGTGGAAAGCCGGCACAGCGAGGTCGCGGGTACCTTGTCGGCGGCGGATCTCGCCGGTTCGCTGTTCGGGGACGCTTATTCGCGCGTAGAAGCCGTTAGAGGCGCCCTGGAGCTCATCGTGAGCTCCATACGCGCGAACAGCAACGGCAAAGGGCTTACGCCCCCAAGATCTGCATTGCCTTCATCGTCTTCGCAAACCCCTAGCACTATGATGTTTGCAGAAAATCGCTATCCTCCGAATACATTGCATGGAACTTCGCCAACTCAAACACTTTACTGTTCTCGCGGAAACGCTCAACTTTCGTCGAGCCGCAGAGCGCCTGCATATATCGCAGCCTCCTCTGACTGTGTCGATCAAGAAGCTGGAAGCGGAGTGGGGTGTTGCGTTGTTTGATCGGAACACACACGGCGTACGGCTGACCGCTGCGGGGCAGGCTGCCTTGAGTAGCGCACGCCAGGCTCTTTACTTTGCAGAGATGGCTGGTTGTGCTGCGATGGCCGGCGCAGCCGGTGAGTTTGGAACCTTGCGGCTTGGATTTGTCGGATCGGCGACATATTCCCTGATGCCGCGACTCTTATCGACATTTCGAAGACGATTTCCCGGCGTGACGCTGCTGTTGGAGGAATCGTTCGCCGCCGACCTGCTGCAACGCGTTCGCGATGGGACCATGGATGCCGCACTGATCCGCATGGTGCGCCATCAAAGGAATCCGGATGGCGTAAATCTGACCCTCTTGCAGACCGATCATTTCGCTCTTGCCGTTCCCCGAGACAATCCACTCGCCGCGCAGGCCAGTGTTCGCTTGCACGATCTGCGTGAGGAGAGCTTTATCGGCTACTCCGCCGCAGTCAACTCGTACTTTCGATTCATGTGGACCGGCCTGTTTCAGCGAGCCGGTTTTCAACCTCGTGTTCAGCAGGAGGCGACTCAAGTGCAGACCGTGCTTAGTCTCGTTGAAAGCGGCCTCGGCCTGGCTCTCGTTCCTTCATCGGCATCCAAGTACTTGTCTCCGGAGCTTCGGCTCCTCGAGATCGAGGACATTCGAGGAGGACCGGACATGGGGATCGCCCTCGCTACCAGCACGAGGAGCGACATGCATCCAGCCCTCACCTCTTTTGCACGCGTGTCGGCAGAGATCAGCCAGTCTCTTGAAGACTACACTCCGGCCAAGGACCGCAGCACCGAACGAGAGAAACCCATTTCAGGGGGTGCAGTTGGTCAGCTTCCCTGATCCAGCCTTTTCGGGACGATTTGCACCCGCCGATTCCCGATGACAGAAGCGAGCAGCTTGGTACAAGCGTACATTGCTTGCACACGCGGGATATCCGTATGGGTCAAGCGGCCCAGTTCGACAATCGCGCCCAGCATCGCTTCCACTTCCAGCTGTCTGCCGGCTTCAGTATCTTGTAGCATCGACGGTTGAATCGCGCCAACGGCGCGAGTGCGTTCCATTCGATCCAAAGGCGTGGCGGTGAACCGAACGCCGAGCTTCTCCGCAACTGCGCGCGCCTCTTCCATCAGTGCCAGACCGAGCCGTTGGGTTTCTTCGAGTTCGAAGAACTCCTTGCAGTTCGCATGTGTCAGCGCACAGACCGGATTGAACACCATGTTGCCCCAGAGCTTGTACCATTTTTCGTCTCGGATCCGGTCGACAACAGGAGCTCTAATGCCGGCATTCTCCAGTGCGTCAGAGATCGTTCTGATACGAGCGGTATTGCTGCCATCCAGTTCGCCAAGGGGGAACGTGTCGCTGGCGACGTCGGTATGAAGCACGACGCCGGGTTCCAGCAGGCAAGCCGCTTTGTGTACCACAGCGCCAATGACACGCCGCGCGGGTATGAATCGACTCAAGCGCCCATCCGGGTCCACCGAGGAAAGCTGCCGCCCTTCATGCTCGCCGCCATGGCCATGAAAATACCACCATGGAATTCCATTCTGTAATGTCACAACCGTGGTGGAATTATCGTAGCACTCGAATAATTCCTGCGCGATGTTCGCGAGTTGATGTGATTTGACGGCCAGGAACAGATAGTTCTGGGATCTGGCTGCCGAAAGACAGTCGCTCGCATGAGCGACCCTGGCCACCGCGCGATTGCCGCTCTGATCGACCAGCGTCAAGCCGCGCAATCGGATCGCATCGAGATGACTTCCGCGCGCAATGACCGAAACCTCGTGGCCTGACAGTGCAAGTTTTCCTGCGAGGTAGCCACCAATTGCTCCTGCACCGACGACACAAACCTTGAGTGGGGCCATCAGCATTGGTAATTCGCACCTTCGCGATCCAGCTTGCGCAGGAGCGCGTCCCACTCCTTCTGCCCGCTCGGCGCAAACCCTTGCGCGGAGAAGATCGAGCGTCCCGCCTCAATGCTGCGGTCAATGATCTCCTGGGACAATGGGCGCAGAGGCGCGCCGCTTGACTGCGCGGCAATCTGCATTTTGCAGGCTCGCTCGATTCGGTACATGTGAACAAAGGCCTCACCAACGGTGCTTCCTGCCGTCAGTGTTCCATGATTGCGCAGGATCAGAATCTGGCGACTCCCAAGGTCTGCGACAAGCCTCTTCTGCTCATCGAGGTCGAGTGCCGGGCCTTCAAAGTCGTGATAGGCGATCAGATCCCATATCACGAGGGCATGCTGGGTATTTGGCAACAAGCCGCCTGCCTGCGTTGCAACCGCCACGCCGTCTCGCGTGTGCGTATGCATGACGCAAGCGACGTCCGGACGAGCCACATGGATGCAGCTGTGAATCACGAACCCTGCAGGATTAATCGTGAACGGAGACTCGCTTAGCGCGTGACCGTTCTGGTCGACTTTGATGAGGCTCGACGCAGTGATCTCATCGAACATGAGCCCGTACGGATTGATCAAGAACTCATCGTTAGTTCCTGGTATGCGCGCGGAAATATGTGTCGAGAGTAGGTCTGTCCAACCGTAGGCGGCGACGAGGCGATAGGCGGCGGCGAGTTCGCAGCGCACCTTCCACTCCGATGCACTGCAGTCAGCATTGGGAACGATGCGCGATGAAGATGGCGATTGAATCGTAGCTTTAGTCATGTGGCCTTTTCCGTATGTCGCAATGTATCTAGTCAATTTTCGCGTTAGCAGCTTTGGCGACGTTAGCCCACTTGGCCAGCTCGCTTTGAATGAACGCCGAGAATTGCGCGGGCGTCATTGGAGCCACCTCAAATCCGAACTTTTGCGTCATTGCAGAACGCACCTCAGGGTCGGAGAGAACGGTATCGAAAGCGGTTGTGAGTTTCGCCATCACCTGCTTCGGCGCTCCGGCTGGCAGAAGAACTCCCATCCATGCTTCCGTCTGGATATCCGTACCGGACTCCTTCATAGTAGGGATCTTTGGCATAGCGGCAATTCGTTGCCCGCTTGTCACGGCAAGCGGTATCAGCTTGCCGTCATTGACAAAAGGTGCCAGCGCAGCCACCGAGTCGATCATGATGTCAACGTGGCCGCCGAGCAGATCCGCGATCCCTGGCGTAGTGCCTTTGTAAGGAACATGTCCGATCTGGATCCCAGCTGCCCGTTTCAAGAGTTCCATGGACAGATGACTCGTTGTGCCATTTCCGGGTGAGGCATAGCTCAATTGGTTGGGCTTGCGCTTGGCGAGTGCGACCAGGTCTGAAACGGAATTCGCACCCAACTTGGGACGGGCGACAAGGAGAAGGGGAGCGATTGCGACGCGCGTTAGGGGCTGCAGGTCTTTAATCGGATCGAAGGGCATCGTTTTCTGCAACGCCGGAGCAATGGCCAGGGGGGCAATGCCTCCCCACACGATCGTGTATCCATCCGGGTTAGATTTCGCCGCGTGAGCGGTGCCAAGCACCCCGCCTGCGCCTGGCTTGTTCTCAATGACAACTGGTTGGCCCAACAGAGCAGGGAGGCGATCAGCGATGAGACGAGCGGCACTGTCGCTTCCACTTCCGGCGGAATAGGGAACGATGAAACGAATCGGCTTGTTTGGATAGTCCTCACCGACTGCGGTTTGCGCCTGGGACGCTTGGGCGCCACTCAGCACTAACGCTTGTATCAAACAAATCTTCAGAAACTTCATGCTCACGTCTCCAGTAGTAGTGATCGCTCGTTGATATATCGGCACGTGCACTCTATTCGCGCCCAGTAGGAAACGGAATTACTTTCTAGCGCGTCGGTGATATACCTCGCCAATCACAATTAATGGCGACTAAGGAGTGCTCCGCGTCGTACCCGGAGGTCTTAAGTTCGCTCTGTCCTGGTCCATTGGCTTTTTACCCAGCGCATCGGCTATCAGCAAAACCTTTGCCAGCAGTTTATTGCTTTGGTTCCAGCGGGTCTTGAGACCGCCCAGAATCATGGTGCAGCGCATGTCACGCCGACACGGGCGTGCGGCCTCGCTGGTATTGCTCGACGCTGACCGAAGTTCATGCACGACCACGTGCTCGACGGGCGCAAGCTGCCTCTAAGTGGGGAGTCTCAATAGGGAAGGATCACCAGCCGGTTGTTGGGTCACGACGCATCGGCGCGGGCGGCGACCGGTGCGGCGGCGACGGCCCCGAGGGGATGCGGCAGTGATCGTTCCGAATTTAATTCGGTTGCTCGGAAGCGCTGCGCGCACGTATCAAGCGTAGCGGCGTGTACACAAGAACTGTCTCGCCGCGCTGGTTGACCACTGCGTTGCGGGTGCGGACGAACCCGCGACCGGGCCGGGAGGTGGCGCGCTGCTCGATGACTTCGCAGTCGACGTACAGCGTGTCGCCGACGAAAGTGGGTCCTTTCATATCGATTTCGGCATTTAGGAACGCCAGTCCAGACGCCTGGAAGGACGGTGCCACCAGGCCTTCGGCGAAGGTATAGACCAGTCCACCCGGCACCACCCGGCCCGCGATGCCCATGCGGGCACGGTCCTCCGGATCCGCATTGCTGAACAGTTCCTCTGTCAGCCAGGCCAGATTGACGAAGTTGACCAGGTCGGTCTCAGTCACCGTGCGCTTCTTCGTACGGAAACGCGTGCCGGCTGGTAGATCGTCCCAGTGGATACCAACTTCGAGGGAAAGCGTTTTTATCGGCATTCTTTCAGTACGACGTTGAACAGGGTTGAGAACGATGCTGCGCTTGTTGCGATTGCAGCTGAGGAATAGCGCCCGATCCCGACATGCCGATCGGCGCCGATGCCGGACGTGCTGACGCCGGCGGCCGGTTCCCACCTTGACAACGTTGGCGCTCAGGTGCCCAGCTGCTGAGTAGCGGAAGATCCCGTGTGGATGGATGTCTGGATACGGATGTTAGCAAAGGGACCGAAGGAGACGAGCTCACAGGAAGAGCGCAGTTACGAACGACTGCATCGTCGGCTGCGGTCTGTGCCCTTGGCAAATACTTTTTCTATGTCGCCCGATATCGCTGCGGTATCGGACCTGGGAAGATTGGGCAGGCAAGAAGCTAAAGCAACGCAAACGCCTTTCAGCCGTCCGATAGCCGGCGGGTATCGACCGAAACAAATAAAGTATTTCCCCCGGCAACGCGCAGTACCTAGCATGGCCGGCTATGAAATCTGCAAGCTCTTTCCTCCAGCTCGAACGCCACGACCACGTGCTGCTGGTCACCATGAGCCGGCCCGAGACGCGGAATTCCTTGTCGGACGACGGAGTGGTGGAAGAGTTCGTCGCCTGCTGCGAGCAGGTAAATGCCGACCTTTCCATCCGGGCCGTGGTGCTGACCGGCGCAGGGCCGGCCTTCTCCTCGGGCGGGAATCTCAAATCCATCCGCAACAAGTTGGGCGCTGGCCTGGGTGAGGCCCCGCTAAGCCGGATGGCCTATCGCGACGGAATCCAGCGGCTGCCGCTCGCCTGGTGCAACCTGGAGGTGCCCACGATCGCGGCGGTGAATGGCCCGGCCCACGGGGCAGGCAACGACCTGGCAACCATGTGCGACATACGCATTGCCTCCGAGCATGCGGTGTTCTGCGAAACCTTCGTGAAGCTCGGCCTAATCGCGGGCGATGGCGGCGCCTGGCTGCTGCCGCGCGCCGTCGGGTTGTCGAACGCCTGCGAGATGGCGTTCACCGGGGAGCCGATCGATGCCTCCCAGTCGCTCGCCTGGGGTCTGGTTTCCCGCGTGGTGCCGGCTGACGAGCTGCTGCCCAGCGCCTTGCACCTCGCGCAGCGCATCGCGGCCAATCCGCCCCATGCGCTGCGCATGACCAAGCGGTTGTTGCTCGAAGGACAGCACATGCGGCTAGCCCCGCTGCTTGAGATGTCGGCTGGCTTCCAAGCCCTGGCCCACCAGACGGCGGAACATGAGGCGGCGCTCCAGGGTTTCCTGCAGCGGCGCACAAAGTAAGGACTCCCCTCTTCCAACCCACAAGGAGACAAGCTTGTGAAACGACGCACGATATGTTGCGGCCTGGGCCTGCTACGAGCGGCCACTCTTCTGACTGCGCCCCTGGCGCTCGCCAACGGCTACCCCGAGCGGCCCGTGAAGATCATCGTATCGTTGCCGCCCGGCAGCGGCGCTGACACCACGGCACGCTTCCTGGCGATCCATCTCGGCAGGGAACTGGGCGAGCCTTCGTGGTGGAGAACCGGCTCGGGGCGAACGGCTTCATCGCCGCCAAGGCGGTCGCGGAAGCGCCGGCGGACTGTTACACCATGTTCGTCGCGAGCAACTCCCCCATGGTCACGAACGCGGCGGTCTTTAAGCAGCTTCCGTACGACCCGGTGAAGGACTTCGCGCCGGTCGCCTCCATCGCGCGGCTTCCGATAATCATCGGTCGTGCCGGCCAACTCGCCCCACAAGACGCTGGCAGACCTGATCGCGGCCATGAGAGCTGCGCCGGGCAAGCTTAACTTCGCGAGCGGCACCGCCGCCTACCAGGTGGCCATGGAGATGTTCCATGAGCGCAACGGCATGAGGGGCACGTCGGTCGACTACAAGGGCACCGGCCCGGCCATCAATGACGTCATGTCCGGAGTCTGCGGCTACTCGATCGCCGAAGCCAGCGCCGTGATGGGGCTGATCAAGGGCGGCAAGCTGCGTGCCTTGGCCATTGCCGCTGCGCAGCGCCATCGAGCGCACACGCCGCATCGTCAAGGTTGCGAACATTCCGGTCGAGTGAACTATGAGGCGGCGGCCTCGCGTGCCACCGCTATGAAGTTGCGCGCAGTCGGCGTCATCGCGTCCGGCAGGCTGGCGAGCGCCAAGCCCACTTGGAACGCAGTGGGTTCAGGAACCATGGTCAGCAGCCGCACGCCGTCTCCGGCGTAGCGGCTGCAGGATTCCGGCACGAAGGCGACGCCCAGGCCGCTTTCCACCAGGCCAAGGAGGTGCTGAACCTGCACCGCCTCTTGCGCCACCGTCGGCTGCACTTTGGCCTCGGCAAACGCCTGCATGATGAAGGCGTACATGCTCGGCACGCGTTCACGCGCGTAGATGATGAGAGGCTCTTGGGCGAGATCCGAGATCGACACGGCGTTGCGTTCGGCAAGTGGCGAGTCCAGGCTGACGGCGGCCATCAGCCGCTCCGGCCGGAGCAGGGCCAGTTCGGCCGCAGTCGGCTCGACGACCGGGAAGCGAACCAGCGCCACATCCAGCGCATGCGCCTCGACGCCCCGCAACAGCTCGACTGTGGTGGACTCGTCGATCACGATGTCGACCCTTGGGTACTTGCTGCGAAAGGCCCGGATGATGCGCGGCATCAGCGAATACGTGGCCGAACCGACAAAGCCCAACCGCAAGGTGCCCTGCTCGCCCGACTCGCCTTCGCGCCCAGCGCGCCGCGTCTGCTCGGCGAAGAACACGGTACGGCGCGCATGGCGCAGCACCACGTCGCCGGCCGGCGTCAGCTTCAGCCCGCTGGGGAGGCGCTCGAAGAGCTGCACGCCCAGTTCCTCTTCCAACTTCTTGATCGACGTCGACAGCGGCGGCTGCGCCATGTGCAATCGCTCGGCGGCACGGCGGAAGTTGAGGGTTTCGGCAAGCACTATCACTTGCCGCAGTTGTCGCAGCTCCATGGCCTCATATCTGCGGCGTATCGCGCGGTCTCCACTCGGTATTGGACGCCACCGGCGCGCCGGCCCTAGATTATGCCCGTGAACTCCGCATTGACTTCCCTGCCGCTCGCCGGCATCCCAGCCGAGGACGAGGCCCTGCGGCCCCAGGTTCGAGCGTTCCTATCCCGCGCGCTGCGCGACCTGCCCGCGGACGTACGCTCGCGCAGCTGGCTCGGCTTCGAGCTGCAGTTCAGCCGCTCGCTGGCCAAGGAAGGCTGGATCGGTCTGACGCTGCCGCGCGAGTACGGCGGCGCGGGGCGCAGCAGCTTTGCGCGTTTCGTCCTCAGCGAGGAGCTGCTAACCGCCGGCGCGCCCGTGGCCGCGCACTGGTTCGCGGACCGCCAGACGGCACCGCTGATCCTGCGCTACGGCACGCCGGCCCAGCTCGAGTTCTTCCTGCCGCGCATTGCGAGGGCCGACGTCGTCTTCTGCATCGGCATGAGCGAGCCCGACACCGGCTCCGACCTGGCCAGCGTGCGCACGCGCGCCACCCGCACGGAAGGCGGTTGGTTACTGAACGGTCGCAAAATCTGGACCACCAACGCGCATCGGGCCGACTACATGCTCGCGCTGGTGCGCACCTCCGGGACCATCGAGGACCGCCACAATGGCCTGTCGCAGATCGTAGTGGACATGAAGCGGCCGGGCGTCCGCGTGCGGCCGCTGCGTGACATCGCCGGCGACGCGCACTTCAACGAAGTGCTGTTCGAAGATGTGGAGCTTCCCGCCGACGCCCTGATCGGCGAGGAAGGCGCGGGCTGGCAGCAGGTCACAGCCGAACTCGCGCTCGAGCGTAGCGGGCCGGAGCGGCTGTATTCCAGCATCGTGCTCGCGGAGGCATGGCTAGCCGAGATGCGCGCGGTCGCCGCGGAGCATCCTGTCGTGCGATCGATGGCAGGACGCATCGCCGGACGCCTGGCCGTGCTGCGTGCGATGTCATTGGCGGTGGCGGCCAAGCTCGTTCGCTACGAGAAGCCCGACCTGGAAGCCGCCTTGGTGAAGGACCTCGACACCGAGTTCGAGCAGCCCACGCCGGAGTGGATCCGCGAGGCACTGGACACCGACGCGCCGCACTACGATGCCTACGAGTGCAGCGACGGCCGCTGGATCTCCATCGGGCCGATCGAAGCGCGCTTCCACGCCGACCTGGTGCGACGGCTCAGATTGGAGTTGGACGACATCGGTCTGCCGGGTGAGCGCGATGCTGGCCGCAGGCTCGCGCCACATTCACCCGGGTCTTCAGGAGCAGGACGCGCGACGAGTGGTGCGCCCTGCTGGAAGGCACCGACGTCGTTTTTGCGCCGGTGCTGTCGTTCGACGAAGCGCCCGGCCATCCGCGCCTCCAGGCGCGACACACTTTTGTCGAGGTGGATGGGGTGACGCAGCCCGCGCCCGCACCGCGCTTCCGCGCCACGCCTTGCGTGCGACCGACTGGTCCTAGGGCGCCTGAAGGCGCTGTCGCATTGCGAGGCTGGCTGCGGTCCGATCGCATTGCGAGCTGGCAGCACCTCTTGCAGGATCAAGAGAAGAACACATGACCACGAAAACTTCCCCTGCTGCAGGCCCGCTCGCGGGCGTGCGCATCATTGATCTCACCACCGTTCTGATGGGGCCCTTCGCAACCCAGATCCTGGGCGATTACGGCGCCGACGTGATCAAGGTGGAGCCGCCGGGCGGCGGCGACAGCGTGCGCGGCGTAGGCCCGCGCCGCAACCCGGGTATGGCGGCCATCTTCCTGCACGCCAACCGCAGCAAGCGCAGCATCGTGATCGACCTCAAGCAGCCCGCCGGGCGCGAGGCGCTGCTGCGCCTGGCGGCCGGCGCCGACATCCTAGTCTACAACGTGCGGGCGCAGGCAATGGCTCGGCTCGGCCTCACCTACGAGGACGTCGCGGCCGTGAATCCGAAGATCATCTACGTCGGGGCGTATGGATACGGAAAGCGTGGACCTTATGCGGGCAAGCCGGCGTACGACGACTTGATCCAGGGCGCGGCCGGCCTGCCGGCCCTATCGATGCAGGCAGGCAGCGACGTTCCGCGCTATGCACCGAGCCCTCTTGCGGACCGGATCTGTGGTTTGGCCACTGTGAATGCGGTCACCGCGGCGCTCTACTGGCGCGAGCGCACCGGCGAGGGCCAGTCGATAGAAGTGCCAATGTTTGAAACGATGGCGCAGTTCACGCTTTCGGACCACATGTGCGGTCGCACCTTCCATCCGGCCGTGGGACCCTCGGGCTACGCGCGCATGCTAAGCCCCAACCGACGCCCTTACGCCACGCGCGATGGCTACCTGTGCGTCCTGGTCTACAACGACAAGCAGTGGCAGTCCTTCTTCCGCCTGATCGGCCGGGAGGAGGTGATGCAGGACCCGCGTTTCGCCACCATCGCGGGGCGCACGGAACACATCGACGAGCTCTATTGCCTGCTGGCGGAAGTTATGCTGACCCGCACCACGGCCGAGTGGACCGGTTTGCTGGAAGCCGCCGACATCCCCGTGATGACCATGCACACCATCGACTCGCTGATCGACGACCCGCACCTGCAGGCGGTGGGCTTGCTCGAACTTGTAGACCATCCCACTGAAGGTCGCCTGACGCAGATTGGCGTTCCGTCCACTTGGTCCAAGTCGCAGCCGCGCGTCAACCGCCACGCTCCCCGCAGTGGCGAGCATAGCGGCGAGGTGCTGGCAGAAGTCGGCTACAGCGCTGAAGAGATCAAGGCATTCGCAGTCTCGGGCGTCACTGTGCTGGCGCATCCAAGCTAGAAGCCCTGTCAGCATCTGGCATGCTCTTGCACGGATGGTATCGAGTGACCTCGTGCCTCGGCCACTCGCGGCCGGACGTCCGCTGTTGGGTCTATTGTGTTGAAAAACGCCTGCTGACCTTCGAGATTTAGGCCACGACCAACTGAGGGGTGGAGTGGGCCATGATGGGGAGCCAAGGCGCCGGCCAGGCGCCGTTGTTCTACGCGTTCAATTTGGAAGACCACGTGCCGCAGGATCACTTGCTGCGTGGCATTGATCGCTTCCTGGACTTGAGCGATCTGCGTCGGCACCTGGCGCCCTTCTACAGTCACACCGGTCGGCCCTCAATCGACCCAGAGCTGATGATCCGGATGTTGGTCATCGGCTACTCCTTTGGCATCCGCTCGGAGCGGCGGCTGTGCGAGGAGGTGCACTTGAACCTGGCCTACCGCTGGTTCTGCCGACTGGGCCTGGAGGATCGCATTCCCGATCACTCGACTTTCTCCAAGAACCGGCACGGCCAGTTTCGCCAGAGCGACGCGTTTCGCCATGTCTTTGAAACGGTACTGCGGCGCTGCATGGGCGAAGGCTCGTTGGCGGCGAAGGCTTTGCCATTGAGGCCAGCGTCATCAAGGCCGACGCGAGCCGCACCCGAGGCATGCCTGGAGGACAGGAGATCAACTGGAGTCAAGGCGAAGGGCCGAGCCGCGCTGTGCGCGAGTACCTCAGCGCGCTTGACGCGAGCAACCCCACCGATGGCGATGAACCGCCGGCGCCCCCGAGCGGGCCATCAGGTCCGCCGAAGAACATCTCGCTGACCGATCCGGCTGCCCGCTGGACTGCGGCTCCTGGCGGGCCGGCGTTCTATGCCTACTCGACCAACTACCTGATTGATCTGGACGCGGGGATCACGTGGATCCGTCGGAAGCCTCGTCGGTGCCGCCGTCGGCACCGCCACAGCGCTGCGCGGTGCACAAGTCGGCGCGACCCTCGGCGCTATGGCCAGTCCCGTCGGTATGGTCGCCGGCGGCATCACCGGCGCCATCCTCACCGGCCTGTTGGCAGGCTCGGCGGGCTGCGCCGTCGGCTCCGTGGCCGGCAACATGGCCGATTCCAACTTCCTGGACAACCGCGCCTGCCTCGACTGTGGCCACACCTTCCGCGAGGACGTGGCGCCGACTTCGGTCAACGTGCAGTACACCCCTGGCTCGCGCGCGGCTGCGGCGCCGGCCGCGGGCTCGGACGCGGATCCCCGCTCGCCCCAGCCGGGCAGTGCCGGGATCCCCAGCACCATCGCCATGCACTTCCACGAAGACTGATCGCGGAGGCTGCATGGCACACGCGATCGAGAAAATGGCCTACGTCGGCGAGACGCCCTGGCACCAGTTGGGCAGCGCGCTCCCCGCGCGCCAGCCGCTGGAGGTCTGGGCCAAGGAAGCCGGCATGGACTGGACCATCTGCGAAACCCCGGTCCGCTACATGGCAGACCGGGCAGGGGCCCTCGGCCAGATCATGACCTTCGACGACCAGAAGGTCCTGTACCGCAGCGACACCAAGGCTGCGCTGTCGGTGGTCAGCGGCCGCTACCAGGTCGTCCAGCCGCGCGAAGTCCTGGAGTTCTACCGCGACCTCACGGAAGTCTCCGGCTTCGAGCTGGAAACGGCCGGTGTCCTCAAGGCGGGCAGGAAGTTCTGGGCGCTCGCGCGCACGGGAAAGGAAGCCAACCTCAAGGGCAGCGACCTGGTCAGGGGCTATGTGCTGCTGGCCACCTCCTGCGACGGCAGCCTGGCCACCACCGCCACGCCCACGACGATCCGCGTCGTCTGCAACAACACCCTCACCATCGCGATCAACGGCGCCACCAGTGCCGTCAGGGTGCCCCACAGCACCGCGTTCGATGCGCAGGGAGTGAAGAAGCAGCTGGGCATCGCCGTCTCCCACTGGGACAGCTTCATGTACCGCATGAAGACCCTGTCCGAGCGCAAGGTCAAGCCGCACGAGGCGATGAACTACTTCCTCAAGGTCCTGTGCCAGGCCGACAGCCATGTCGACCCGGCGCAGGGCCTGATGAACGAGCGCGCCTTGAAGCGGGTCCAGGCGATCTACAGCGGCGAAGCGGGCAAGGGCGCGGAGCTCGCCTCCAGCCAGGGCACGGCCTGGGGCCTGCTGAATGCGGTGACCCAGTACGTCGACCACGAGCGGCGCGCAAGGACGCAGGACCACCGGCTGGACAGCGCCTGGTTCGGACAGGGCGCGAGTCTGAAACAGCGCGCTCTGGACAAGGCGCTGCAGCTGGTCGACTGACCGGCACCACCACGGCATAGGCCCGGGACCGCTTCGGCAGTCCCGGGCCTTTTTGTTTGTCTCATCAAAACATGGAAGGAAGCGCTGTGAGAAATGCAGCAGAAACCGCCCTGACCGCGCAAGCGAAGCCGGCGCTCAAGCTCGTCAAGACCCAGGACATGAACCGCGAGGAATGGCTGGAAGTCCGCAAGAGGGGCATCGGCAGTTCCGACGCCGCCTCCGTCGTGGGCCTGAGCCCCTACAAGTCTCAACTCGAACTCTGGCTGGAGAAGACCGGCCGCGACGAAGGCCTGCCCCAGCCTGACCCCCAGGACGAGATTGGTCGGATTGCATCCTCATGCAGCCAGCGCCACACGGTGCTGTTGCTGATGCGCGCCACCAAGCCGCAGCGCTGAGCATGCCGGGCCACATCGGCCACGCTCAAGCGAGACAGCGGCACGCCCAGCGTGGCCGGCAACTCGCAGGCCAGCGCCTTGATCTCAACGGTGAGCTCTTGGGGGGAAAGACCCGGGGGCGTCCCGGGCGGGCTCGCTCTTCGAGGCCCGCCAATCGCTCCTTGAAGAAGCGCTTGCGCCACTGGCTAACGGCCTCGCGCCGAGTATCCAGGCGCGCGGCAATTTCGTCGTTGTCGATGCCGGCGGCGGCCATCAGGATCATCTTTGCGCGAATGACCTTGAAGTACGGCAACGTATATTTGGCCGATCGGCGATTCAACTCTTCGGCCTCAGCAGCTGACAGCTCGATATCGAATGGGCTTTTTCTTGGGATGAGCAGGCTCCTCCATGAAGATGCTGCCACGACGCCATACGCGGCCCGAAATATCAACAAATATACGTGTTGGTATTTATGAAACCACCTACTAAGGATCAGCAGGACGAGCTCGTCGAACTGCCGACCGCCTGCACCTTTGCGAGACGTGAGGGCCATTGGTTTCTCGCGAGAACGCCCAACTTCTTCTTGACACACATTGCCAAGTTCGAGATACTGGACTGGTGGACGTACCAGTAGACCAGAAATGACATTCAAGACCACAGCTATGCGGGAGGTTGGCGCGGACTTTCTCGAACGGCTTCCGGGGCTTCGGGAGGGCATCGAGAAGCGAACCGTCAAGGATCAGATTCGCGACAAGCTCGCATACATGATCTGCTCGGGCCTGCTGCGTATCGGCGACGAGCTGCCTAGTGAGCGCGAGCTCGCTGCCACGCTCAATGTGAGCCGTGAAACTGTCCGCGGCGCCATCCAGATGCTGGCGGGCTTGGGGATGATCGACATTTCTGCAGGTTCGCGTTCGCGGGTCGTGCGTGACGAGGGCTACGTTCTGCACGACACCGTGGGTGCCTTGCGCAGTCTAAAAAACTACAGGAACGAGACGGTGGCCGAGGCGCGCAGGGTGGTCGAGCTTGCCGTGGTCCGTGATGCCGCGCAGCGAATCACGGACAAGACGCTCAAGCGACTGAAAGGACTGCTCGACGCGCAGGCAGAAATGTTCGACGATCCGGTGCGCTTTCAGATCTCTGATCGCGAATTTCACCAGACCATTTACGAAGCCAGCGCCAATCCGCTGCTCGTTGATTTCGTCGGCGACCTGTATGCCTACGCTCTCGATTACCGGCGCAAGGCGATGAAGCAGCCCGGCGCGGTGGAGCGCAGCTACCAGGATCACTGCGCCATGTATGCAGCCTTGAAGGCGCATGACCCGGACGCTGCAGCGTCGACGTTCGGGGACCACCTGGAGCATGTCTATATGACAACGTCCCAGGTTATGAAAAAGTCGAAGAAGAGTTAGACCAAGCGGCACGCGCTCACTCAATTTTGAAACCCTACAAGGAGAACGTCGGATGGATATCGGAAATCGCACAGGGGCACTAAGAAGCTTCGTCATCGGCACGTTGATCGCTGCAGCCACCGCGGTCAGCGCCGAAACGATCAAGTGGGACATGGCGGAGGCGTTCGCGCCTACGGCACTGCCTTCGCTCGCGTCGGCCGATTTCGCCCGGCTGGTCAAGGAGAAATCCGCCGGAAGGATCGAGATCACCGTTCACTACAACGGGTCGCTCGGCATCGGAGAGAAGGATGTCCTCACCAGCGTCGAACAAGGGGTCGTCCCACTTTCCTCCACGATGCTCGACAAGGTGCAGGCCACAATGCCACCGGCCAGCGTGCAATTCATTCCATTCATGGCGGGCAATCTCAAAGACGCGCGCGCGTTGTGGGCCGCAGCGCGCCCGCTCAACGAGGCGCATTTCGCCAAGCTCAATCAGGTGCTGCTGTTCGAAAGCTTCGGCCCTCCTGTAGGAGTGTGGTCCAAGAAGCCGGTGCAGAGTTTGGCCGAGCTGAAGACGCTCAAGCTGCGCACCAATCATCCGACCAATACCAAGGCGTTCCAGATCGCAGGCGCCTCACCTACGTTCATGGCCTGGGGCGACGTGCCCGCAGCCTTAAGCACGGGCTTGATCGATGCCGTGGTGACATCCTGCGAAAGCGGCATCTCGGCCAAGTTCCAGGAGCAGCTCAAGTACTTCACGCGCCTGGACATCGAAATCGGTATTTTCATGGTGCACATGCACAAACCCACTCTCGACAAGCTACCGCCCGATCTGCGCCAGGCTGTTCTCGATGCGGCTGCGCAAGCCAGCCAACTGGCCTATGCGAGAACCGTTGCTCGTCTGGAAGAGAACACCCGCACGATGAAGGCAGCAGGCGTAACGGTCGCAGACACCATCCCGGCGGAGTTTCGTGGACACCTCAAGAAGGCGAGCGAAACGCTCCTGACCGACTGGAAGCGCAAGGTCGGCCCGGAGAACGCGGAGAAGGTTCTCGGCGACTTCGAAAAACGCCGCAAGAGCTGACCGAAACGGTTCTGTTTGCGACCAGCGGTGTGGGCGGAGAGCCCGCGCCGCGGGCCGCTGCATCTTTCATGGACTCAATCTCATGCTCGCTCGGATAGCTTCGACAATCTCCGCCGTGACCGCGTTCTTTGCCGGTCTGATTCTGGTGGCTATGACGCTCTACACCCTGCTTGAAATCGGCAGCAGGGAGCTGTTCGGCGTCTCGTCCAACGTGCTGGTGGAATTCGTCGGATACGGGCTCGCGACGATGACCTTTCTTGCGGCGGGCCAGACCATGCGCGAGGGTGGGCTCATCCGGGTCAATGTCCTGCTGCAGTTCGCGTCTCCTGGTGTTCGCCGGGTTCTCGACGCCTTCTGCCTGGTGTGCGGCATCCTCGTGATCGCCCTGGCGGCAGCCTTCGTGGGAATCGACATGCAGCGCAGCTTCGCACGCGGCTATGAGACCGACAGCCTCATTCCCTTGCCCCTATGGTTGCCGCCGCTGGGACTCTTCGTGGGCATGGTCGCTTTCATCCTCGACATGGCTATCCACCTCGTCCTCGTGCTCGCCGGCCGGCAGCGCCTCGCCGACGAATCTCCCGACGCGATCTGAGGACACCATGGAACACGCGGTCACGACCTCGGTCATTATTGTTTTCACCCTGCTCGCGCTGCTCGGCACGGGCCTGTGGATTTTCACCGCGATGCTGGTCGTGAGCATCGCCGGTCTCTTCGCACTGAACGATTTTTCCGTGCTGCGCATCGGCACGCTGCTCACCTCGGTCCAATGGAAGACGCTGACAAGCTTCGAGCTGGCGGCGCTTCCGCTGTTCGTGTGGATGGGAGAGATTCTTTTCCGTACCCGGTTGTCGGAGCAGATCTTTCGCGGTCTCGCGCCCTGGGTGACGTGGTTGCCGGGCGGGTTGCAGCACGTCGTGGTCGCCGCGTGCGGCCTGTTCGGTTCCGTGGCCGGATCCTCCGCGGCGACGTGCGCCACGATCTCCAAGATCGCGCTTCCGGAACTCAAGCGCCGCGGCTATGACGAGGGCCTCACGATTGGTGCACTTTGCGCGGGCGGCACTCTGGGGATCCTTATCCCTCCCTCGATCATCATGGTGCTCTATGCGGTCGCCGCGGAGGTGTCGCTGATCAGGCTGTTCATCGCGGGATTCCTTCCGGGTTTCCTGCTCATGGCACTCTTTTCGGGCTACATCGCCCTGTGGACGATACTCAAGGGTCGCAAGCAGGCTGGTGACGAGGACGCGCTGCCGCTTCGCCAGCGTCTGAAACTGCTGCTCGACCTCGGCCCGATCATGCTGTTGCTGGCCTTCGTGTTCGGCGCGCTTTTCGCGGGCTGGATCACCGCCACCGAATGCGCTGCCTGGGGCGTTCTGGGCGCAATCCTCATCGCCATTTCCTCGGGCACTTTCGGTTGGTCCGCATTTCGAGACAGCGTGGCCGCCGCTGTGCGCACCAGCAGCATGGTGATTATCCTGATCGCCGCCGCCGGCTTCATGTCCTCTTTCATGGCCGTGGCCGGCATCCCCGCTGCAGTGGCCAGCACCATCGGCGCCATGAGCCTCGGACCGGTCGCGCTGATCGCAATCCTCACGCTGGTGTACCTGCTCCTGGGCATCTTCCTCGACGGCGTGTCGATGATGCTGCTCACCCTGCCGGTGGTCCTTCCCCTGGTCACGCTCGCTGGCTTCGATCCGATCTGGTTCGGCATCTATCTGATCATCGTCATCGAGATGGCGGAGCTTTCGCCACCCGTGGGCTTCAACCTCTTCGTGCTTCAGAACATGACCGGCAAGGACGTGTTCACGATCGGCTGGATGTCGATGCCGTTCTTCCTCCTCATGGTTGCCACCGTGGTGATCATCACCATCTGGCCTCAAGTCGTGATGGTGCTTCCCAACTTTTATTGAAAAACAGCGAAAGGAATTGACATGGCATTGTCGCAAGTGCAGGCATTGGTATTCGACGTCTTCGGGACGGTCGTCGATTGGCGCACCTCGGTGATCGCCGAGGCAGAGGCCCTGGGCCGTGCCCAGGGCGTGAAGGCGGACTGGGCGGCCTTCGCGGACGAGTGGCGCGTCGACGGCTACCTCGGCGGGATGGCGAAAATCCGCAACGGCGAGGCGCCGTGGGCCATCGTGGACGACCTGCATCGCCGCAAGCTGGTCGAGCTGCTCGACAAGTACGGGGTCCACGGACTGGCCGAGACGAAGGTCGACGATTTCAACCGCGTCTGGCATCGCCTTGGCCCGTGGCCCGATTCGGTGGCGGGACTGACCCGCCTCAAGCGCAAGTTCATCATCTCGTCGCTCTCCAACGGCAACGTCTCTCTGCTCACCAACATGGCCAAGAACGCCGGCCTGCCCTGGGACTGTGTCATTGGCTGCGATCTGTTCAAGGCGTACAAGCCGATGCCGGCCGCCTATCAGGGTACCGCCCGGCTCCTTAACCTGCGTCCCGAGCAGGTGATGCTGGTCGCTGCACACCACGACGATCTGGAGGCGGCCCAGGCGCAGGGCTTTCGCACGGCCTTCGTGGCTCGTCCCACGGAGTACGGTCCTGGCCGCGGTCCCGACACGCCTCTCGCGGGAGCAGGCAATGATCGCTTCGACTTTGCGGCGACCGACTTCCTGGATCTCGCCGGCCAGCTGGGAGCGTGACATGTGAAGATTGTCAAAGTACGTACCCGCGTGTTCGAGTGGAAGGGCAAGACGGTCCCGCCGCAGCCGAATTTCTGTGCCAACGCCATGGACCTGCTATATGACCGCGGCGATTCCATGGGATCGTTCCGCTTTCAAGGCTGGACCGTGGTGGAGGTGGAAACTGACGACGGCATCGTGGGCCTGGGCAACGTGGCCTTGGCGCCGAGGGTTGCCAAGCAGATCATCGATCTCTACCTGGCGCCACTTATCCTGGGGCAGGACCCGTTCGACTGCGAGTACCTCTGGCAACGTATGTACCGTTCGACGCTCGCCTGGGGCCGCCGCGGAGGCGTACAGCGTGCCGGTCGTGCCGCATGCCGGCCAGATGCACAACTACCATCTCACCATGTCATGCGTCGCGTCGCTTTTGGCCGGATTCTTCCCGGCACACGACGTCGAGATCGGCAACGAGCTCTTCTACTACGTCTTCAAGGGCGACCCTGTGCCGAAGAGCGGGTTCCTCGACCTCAACGACGACGTGCCGGGACTCGGGATTGCGCTCGAAGACCGCTACCTCGATCAATTCATGATCGTGGAATAACCATGCGACTCATTCAGTTCAGGATGGCCGCCTCACCGTAGGCCGTGTCGTCGACGATCAGACCGTGGAGGGGCTCGATGCGCCTGGCGCGGGCGTCTACGCGCTCGTACAGACCGCCATCCATGATGGGATCAGCCTCGCGGAGGCCGCGTTGCGCTGTCAAGTGACCGGACGCCTGCGCTATCAGGCGCTGATCGACGAGAGGCGCCTGCTCGCCCCGCTCACGCATCCGGAGCCCTCGCGCATGCTCGTTTCGGGAACGGGCCTTACTCACTTGGGAAGCGCTGCGTCTCGAGACGCCATGCATTCCAAGTTGCAGGCTGATGCACAGATGACCGACTCGATGAAGATGTTCAAGGCCGGCCTCGAGCGCGGTTCGCCGAGACCGGGTGAAATCGGCTTCCAACCGGAATGGTTCTACAAGGGCGACGGTTCCAACGTGGTGGCGCCGGAGCAGCCGATCCCGGTGCCGGCCTTTGCGCAGGACGCCGGAGATGAGCCGGAGCTGGTGGCGCTGTATGTGATCGGTTTCGACGGAACGCCCCATCGCGCCGGTTTCGCAGTCGGCAACGAGTTTTCCGATCACGTGACCGAGCGTTTCAACTATCTCTGGCTGGCTCATTCGAAGCTTCGCTCCTGCAGCTATGGACCGGAGTTGCTCGTGGGCGACCTGCCCGCCGATCTGCAGGGAACGAGCCGTTCGCGATGGGGCCACGCTCTGGGAAAAGCCCTTCCTGACCGGCGAGGCCAACATGTGCCACACGATCGCGAACCTCGAGCACCACCATTTCCGCCGCCCTTGAACTCGATCAGGCTCGTGTCCTGCAGGGTGCTGCGCCCGCCGTCCACCGGCAGCGAGATCTGGGACGTCGCGCCGATGTGCCCCCGCGCGTTCGTGACCAGTTGCGTGCCTTTGCCGCCCTGCCAGTTGAGAACGCGGAACGCTCCGTGCAAGAGCGGCGCGTGGTAGCCGTCGCTGTCGTTGTAGGCCTTCCAGTTCGTCTGGAAGCGGACCTTCTGGTAGCCGATCAGCTCCAGGCGCCCGATGGAGTTGGTGCTGCTTCAGCAGCGACTGGACACGGATAGGAAGGCCAATCTCGGCTCAACCACGTTGCGCACTGCGATCCTTGTTCCCAACACACGCATTGCGTACCTGTCTCGTATTGCCTTCGGCCATGCAGGCGAGGCCAACTACCGGGTCTTCTACAACGATTTCGGCGCTGCTTTGAAGTGGCTGGAGGAATCCGGTAAGACATGGTGAGCGCCAGGAGCAGCTTGAGTCGAATGGCAGCGCGAAGCTCACTGGGGCGCCCGAGCCGCACCCTTGCACCAGGCGACCCAGCCGCGCGATCGCGTGCTCGATGGCCGGTGACCAAACCTGACCGGTATTGAGCCGAATGCGGTGGCGGAATTCCTAGCGCGCCGAGAACATCGGCCCTGGTGCGAGCGACACACCCTCCGCAAATGCCGCATCGAATAGCTGCATAGCATCGCCGACGGGCAGTTCGAGCCAGACGAAGTATCCGTCTGCGGGCCGCGAAACCAGCGTGCCTTGCGGAAAGTGGCGCGAGGGCAGCGACAAACAAGGCCTGCTGTGTCGCGAGTGCTGCGCGAAGGCGGCGCAAGTGGGGGGACCACTTCTGGCGCGCCATGCACCACGGGAGGTCCCGCGATGGCCGCCTTCTGTGCCCTGCGTTCCCGTATCCAGACTACACGTTCGTGACGCGCGAGGACTCAGACGCGCTTTACGCATTCCTGCGCAGTCAGCCGGCGGTAAAGCAGCCGAACAATCCGCACGACCTGCGCTTCCCCTACAGCTCGCAAGTGTCGCTGGCAGTCTGGCCTAAGCACTTGTTGAGGTCTTCCATATTTTCATCAATGGAAGCAATGCCCAGGCGAGTAATGCATGTCGCGAGCGGTCGAGCATACGGTGTGGTCGCCATGCGGCCGCGCGACACCGAGGCGCAGCCGCACACAGCCGGATGGCGCCTGGTTGCCTGGCAGATCGCGCCGCGCGCGTAGGCCCACATGTAGGCACTCTTGGTCTTGCCCGCATCGGGGTCCAGCAGCGCGATCGGCGTCTCGTCGGCGTGAACGACGCGCGAGGCGAGCTCGATCGGCTCGACCCCCGTTGCCGCACCGAGGCGGCCGCCACTCAACCGAAAATGAACACGATCAGCACGGCGAAGCTGAGCCAGCGACCGGCACATGCCGCAGCCTTCGACCCAACCGCATCCACCATGCTCGCCATGATGCTGAGCGCCTAAAGCCGTCTAGGAGCGCACGACGTACTGCGGAACCGAACAGCTCGCTTCACTTCTTCGCCGGCCTGGACGGTGATCCGATCAGCCGCGGCGCGGGGTCTCGTCGTCATACAGCCGCGACAGCGCATCGATCGTCCGGTGCAATTCGGCAGCCGCGCCGGAAATCCGCTCCGCGCGCTGGCTTACTCTGGCCGTCACGTCCGGTTCCCGCTCGATTTCCATGGAGCACGCGAAGATGCTCGCGACCCGGATACTGCACTGGTGCAGCAGCGCCGCAGCAGAAGAACTAGCCGAAGGGTCCTCGCCGCCGTTGCTGCCGAGCTCCTGCGGCAGGGGCAGCGCTTCGATGATGCCGTGCAACTCGGCGTCGTCGCCGCGGGCGCTATAGCCGCGCCCGCCGATCAGGCGGACACGCATGAGGCGCCCTGCATCGATCAACGCCCGGATGTCGAACTGCGTACGCGTGTGAAAGGCCGCGAACGCCCCTTCGACCAGCCGCGCGCGATCCGCCGGCGAGAAACGCCCGAGCGCCTCGTGCAAGGTGGTCCTGTCGCATTCCGGAATGCCATGAATCGCGGCAGCGGTGCGATCCCAGAAGACGGTGCCGCTGCGCATGTCGACGGACCAGAATCCGAAGTTCTGATGAGGTGCCGCGCCAGCACCGTTCGCCTTGCTCATTTTGCTCATGTACTGAATGTTCGCGGGAGAGTGGCACGAATGTTCGGGACTGCGGGAGCCGGAGGCAAGCGAAATTACCGCATCGAGGGTATTCCATTCCCGAATCCGAAGGGGGTATGCTCAGCGCGGCACCCCCACCCCGCACCGCGCACATCGCACATCACATCGCACATCGCACCTCGCACCTCGCACCTCGCACCATGACGAGCGACCTCGACCTTCGCCGGCTTCGCTTCTTCGTCGAAGTGGTGAAACAAGGCGGCTTCTCCGCAGCCGCGAAGGTGCTGTGCTCGACCCAGTCCACCGTGAGCAAGGCGGTCAAGCAGCTGGAAGACGAGCTGGGCGCGGTGCTGCTGCAGAGGAGCAGCATCCGCACCGACCTGACCGACGAAGGCAGAGTGGTCTACGAAAGGGGCGTGCGGCTGCTCGCCGCGGCCGACCAACTCAGGACCGACATCGACGAGTTGAAGGGACTGCGCCGCGGCCGGCTCGCGATCGGGCTGCCGGGAATGGGGACGAGCACGCTGGTGGCGGAAACTCTGGCCCTCTACAAGCTCAAGTACCCGCTCATCGATCTCGCCCTGGAAATCGGGTCAATATCGCAACTCGAGCGGCAGCTGCGAGAGTCGGAACTCGAGATCGCGGCCGTCTTCGACCCCGCGCCGGACAGCCTGGACTTCCTGCCGGTGCTGGACGACGAGTTGATGGTCCTCCTGCCGGCATCGCACCCGCTGTCGGCGGGCGACAGCATCGGGCTGCGCGAACTGCAGGGCGTGCCGCTCTTCCTTTGCGAACAGGACTTCCCCGCAGCCAAGGCATTGCTCGACGCCTTCGAGGCGGCTGGCATCGAGCCGCGCATTACCGCGCGCAGCGACCATCTCGAATTGCTGTACGAGCTCGTGAAGTCAGGTGCCGGAGCCTCGTTCGTGCCCAGCCACCTTGCAGCCGCGCGGAACCAGGGTTCGAGCGTGACGCTTCCCTTGCGGGGCCCCCGCATTCCCTGGCGCCTGGGCTACGGATGGGTTCGCGGCCGCCGTCTTTCGCACGCGGCGCGTGCCTGGGTCGACCACGTGGCTATACACACTAAAATGTCCCATGCGCCGTAATTCCGCTGATGAGCGCTGCTTCCCTTGCTGGGCGCCCGCATTCCCTGGTACTTGGGCTGCTGATGGTTCGCGGCCGCCGTCATTCGCGCGCGGCGCAGGCCTGGGTCGACCACTTGGTCTTACACACGAAACTGCGCCGAAAATCCCCTGATGAGCGCGGAGACCATCCCCGTCGATATCACCGGCGAGCGTATTCCGGGGCCGCGGCACGCATGCGCATTCTTCGATGGGTCGGAAGAAGAGTACCGGGTGCTCTTGCCGTTCGCGAAGTCATGCTTGCGTTGCGGCGACCGGTGCTTCCAGTTCCTGGACCCGCGGCGCAAAGTCGAGCGCACGCGCCGGCTGGAGGAAGCCGGCATGACGGTTTCCCTCGCCCCCGGCGGGATCGATCTGCGCGGCTGGGACGAAACCTATCTGCGCGGCGGCCGCTTCGTAGCCGACGAGATGCTGGGGCTGATGCGCGAAATCGTCTCCGGCTCCTCGCGCGCGCGCGTGTGGGCGAACATGGAATGGGCCTTCCGGGATGCGCCGGTGGCCGAGGCGCTCGTCGACTACGAGTTCCGCCTCAACGCACTGGTGGAGAGCAGCGGCGCGATCATCGTGTGCGTCTACGAGGCCGGACGCTACAGCTCTGACGTGGCACTGGGGGTGCTGCGGGTCCACCCGTGGATCGTGGTGGACGGCAGGCTCGAGCGCAATCCGGCGTATGTGCCGGCATGAGCCGGTTCATCGGCTGCCCCACCCCCGACCGCCGCGCCATCGCCACCCACCCCCGCGCCATCAGCCCCCACCGCCTCTCCACTTCGCCCGCGCGCTCGGCCAGCACCTCCTCGGCCGCGATCCGCCCGACGAAGGCGATGACGATCTGGCCGACAAGCAAGTGGAGCTCGACACGGAGCGGTCGTGACTGCATCGGCGGAGAAGCTCGACGACTGCTTCAAGGCGACCCGCGCGAGCCGGTGGAGGTGATCGATTTCGATGACCGCGTTCATACACCCGGCGAATTCAGAAACCTCTTTGGGAACCACGGATTTCCAAGCAATTGGCATTCGATTTTCATGGCTTTGGAACGATCCCCGCGTGGTTCCACCGCAGGCCTGCGACGCAAAGCGCAGCATTGAAGAACGCCAGGCCTTGCGCGCCGCCGCATCGAAGCGCACGCTCGTAATTCTTCCCAGCCACTCTCGAAAGGAGCATCTCATGGCACAAGGACATCTATCGCCTTACGGCTACGGCAGCCAGGGCGGCGATCCGTTCAGCATGCTGCGGCGTGAAATGGAGCAACTCTTCGACAGCGTCGTTCGCGGTCCGTCGCCGACGCTCGCCGGCGGCGCCACGGTCGTGGCGCCCCGCATGGACATCAGCGAGGACGACAAGGAGATCAAGGTGGTCGCCGAGATGCCGGGCGCCTCGCCCGACAACGTGGAGGTGATCATCGACGACGACGTGCTCACCATCCGCGGTGAGCGCGCGATGGAGCGCGAGGCCAGCCGAAAGAACTATCACCTGATCGAGCGTTCGGTGGGCGTGTTCCAGCGCTCCCTGCGCCTTCCCGCACTGATGGACGCGAGCCAGATGCAGGCGCGCTTCGATAACGGCGTTCTCACGATCATGATCCCGAAGTCCGGCGCCCAGGAGCGCGCACGCCGCGTGCAGGTTCGCAGTGGCGCGAGCTCCGAAAACGAAGCGCAGAAGAGCGAGCAGGCGGCCGGTGACGGCGGTGCGCAAGGCAAGGCCGGCGATACGCACCACTGACCCGTGGCCGCCAGGTCCGGCGCTCCCCGAAATCGCTGGAACACTCATGGCCGCCCTCTGCCGCCACCTCGAGCTGGTCGCCGTGACGAGCACCGACGAGCGCGTCTGCGAGGACTGCGTCGAGCTCGGTGACGATTGGGTGCAATTCGCCTGTGCCAGAGCTGCGGCCACGTCGCTTGCTGCGACTCGTCGAACAACTGCCACGCCACGATGCACCTCCTGCGCATGGGGCACCCTCTTGTGCGGTCCATCGAACCCGGCGAACGCTGGGTCTTGTGCTACGCCGACGAGCTCATGACCCGCTTACTGCCGGACTGATTTTCAAGGGAGAAGCACATGACATCCGAGAACGAAACCGTCCTGACGCGCACCCGAAACGATCTGCCGCAGGCCTCGCGCGTGCAGGGCTGCGCATTGCTCAACCAGCGGCTGGCCGACTGCATCGACCTGCAGACACAGTGCAAGCAAGCGCACTGGAATGTGAAAGGGGTGAACTTCGTCGCCCTGCACGAACTCTTCGATGAGATCAACGAAAGCGTCGAGGAATACGTCGACCTGCTGGCGGAACGGGTAGTGCAGCTCGGCGGTATGGCCCAGGGCACGCTGCGCGTGGCGGCCACGCGTTCAACGCTGGACTCCTATCCGCCGCTCGCGTCCGAGGCTGCGCAGCACCTCGAGGCCGTGGCCTCCGCGCTGGCGGCGTTCGGCCGCAGCGCGCGGCACGGTATCGAGGCGATGGACAAACTCGGCGATGCCGCGAGTGCCGACATCCTCACCGAGATCGTGCGCGGCATCGACAAGTGGCTGTGGTTCGTCGAAGCACACTTTCAGATGAGGCCCGCGGCGGCCTGAGGTCATTCGCGGGCGGCTCGTGCGCTGAGGCTCCTGAAAGTGGCCTGCAGCCGCTGCGCGTCGGCGCAGGCGCGATGGCGCGGCACGGACAGCTCGGCGGCGATCCGTTCTTCGGCCGCGAGCCATCGGTCGATTTCGTCCTCCGTCAGCAAGGCGAGCAGGTTTTCCAGGCGAAAGGTAGGCACGCGGTGCGCTACTTCGTACAGCGTCGCCAGCCAGGAATAGTCGTGCACCCAGGCGTCCGTGTACATCGTTCGGTCGCACAAGCGATAGTTCAGCTCCTCGACAACCTCGCAGATCGGCGATCCATACTGCAACAGGTCTTCACGCCGGATGCCGTGCAGGCGCTCGGCGACCGGGTCCCAGTGAGTCCAGTGCGGGGCCGGCCGGATCAGCATGCAGTGGGACTGGCCGTCTTCCAGCACATAGCCGACCTCGATCGGGTAGCTGCCCCGCCCGAAGCCGGATGCCTCGATGTCGAGGACGGGGGGCGCTTCCCGCGCGGTGATGGTCACTCAGGCGCTCGCAATGTGCCGGGCTACAAGGGCATGCGCCACACGCATTTGCCGGTGGCGTACAGGGCATTGGCCACCGCCGGGCTTCTCGCTGCTTTCGAGCAGTACGATGTCGATCTGCGGCATCTCGTTCATACGCAGCACCCGCACCTGGTGGAACACGCGAAAGAGGCGTTGAAAGCGTGGAATGCCTGTAGTCAGTGTCATTTTGAACTTTCTTTCGTGAGAGCTCATCAAGGATAGAAGTCATGCTTCAGCGGCGTCTTCCATGTGCCTGCGACCTATGGTCGTATCCGGTCCCAGGGTGCCGGTCCGCCCGCCCGCCTGTGCACATCGTGGGTGACGAAGGGGCAGTTCTCGGGAGGCAGCTCGAGCCAGGTCGGCTCGGCCAGCGAACGCTGAAGGTCCTCCAGACCGCTCGCCCAGTGGTCGCGCATGGTGAGCGGCCCGAACTCGTAATCCTTGGCCATCCCGTGCCATTCCTTGCGCTGGTAGATCAGGTGGATCACGCAGAACTGCCGGCTGATCGCCTCCCGGGCGGCCGCGCGGCACAGTGGGTCGTGCCGGCGGTGTGCGGCGGGCACCCGCTGGAGCAACTCGCGCACCAATCGCCGGTGCGCCTGCTCCGCGGCCATCGCGTCAGTGATCAGGCGGGTACGGCTCGAGTACTGGATGTCCTGGGCGCGTTCCTGGGCGTCGTAGATGTTGGTCGGCAGCGGACCGCGCGCGCTCCAGAGGTCGATCTGGAACGCCAGTGTGGTCAGCCTGGGCTTGTTCGAGAGCACCAGTGACAGCGGCGTGTTGGAGACCAGCCCGCCGTCCCAGTAATACTGCCCGGCGATTTCCACCGGCGGAAAGCCAGGAGGCAGCGAGCCCGAGGCCATGAAGTGCTCGGGGCGCAGCCGACCTTTCGTCGGCCCCTCCTGGTTGTCGAAGACCTCGAGGTTGCCCGTCTGCGCGTTGACCGCCATGATCGACACGCGCATCTCGCCCGCATTGATGCGGTCGAAATCGACGAGGCGTTCGAGCGTGCT
>Ga0255338_1002333_pt1 | contig 28590 bp, 25 predicted proteins | sample MeOH1_35cm_T4_19_FD_203715 | JGI IMG/M metagenome (GOLD analysis project Ga0255338, IMG submission 203715) | Sandy soil microbial communities from University of British Columbia, Vancouver, Canada - MeOH1_35cm_T4_195 | ecosystem: Engineered > Artificial ecosystem > Sand microcosm > Unclassified ...
AAGTTCGAGGAGGCCAACGGCGGCACCCTGCTGCTGGACGAAATCTCGGAGATGGACGCCCGCCTGCAGGCCAAGCTGCTGCGCGCGATCCAGGAGCGCGAGATCGACCGCGTGGGCGGCTCCAAGCCGGTCAAGGTGGACATCCGGATCCTGGCGACCTCGAACCGCGACCTGGTCCAGGCCGTGAAGGACGGCACGTTCCGCGAGGACCTGCTCTATCGCCTGAACGTCGTGAACCTGCGGATCCCCTCGCTGCGCGATCGCCCCGGCGACGTGCTGGTGATGGCCGAGTTCTTCATCAAGAAGTATTCCGCCGCGAACGGCGTGGCCGAGAAGCCGCTGTCGTCCGAGGCCAAGCGTCGCCTGGCCGCACACCGCTGGCCGGGAAACGTGCGGGAGCTGGAGAACGCCATGCACCGCGCGGTGCTGCTGGCGGTCGGCCCCGAGATCGACGAACAGGCGATCCGCCTGCCCGACGGCCAGCCCCTGTCGCCCGCCGACCCGCACCTCCGCACGGCCCAGGCCGCCGCTTCGGCCGCCGAGGTCGCCACCCGCTCGTTCGTCGGCCAGACCGTCGCCGAGATGGAGCAGCTGCTGATCATCGACACCCTGGAGCACTGCTTCGGCAACCGCACCCACGCGGCCAACATCCTGGGCATCTCGATCCGGACGCTGCGCAACAAGCTGAAGGAATACAGCGAAGCCGGCGTCTCGGTGCCGGCCCCGCAGATGGGCGCGAGCGCGGCCTGACGTGACAATGGCGGGCCCCCGGGTGCGACGTCATGCCGGGGCCGGCCGAAGCGCCCGGTCACACCTGTTAACCATATCGCCAACCCCCGCGGCCGATAACGCTGCCATGGGCTCGATCGCGGGCCGTGCGGACCTCCCTTCGGAGACTCGAGCCTGATGGCCGACAGCAGCTTCTCTTCGCGGATGGCCAGCGCCCCCTCCGGCATGGAGATGGTGGGCTGGGTGTGGCGCGGCGAGGTCGGCCTCGCCCTCGGCATCATCGGCGTCGTCCTGCTGATGATCGTGCCGATCCCGGCGTTCATGCTGGACCTGTTCCTCTCGATGTCGATCGCGATGTCGATCCTGATCCTGATGACCGCGATCCTGATGAAGCGGATCCTGGATTTCACGGCCTTCCCGACCGTCCTGCTGGTGGCGACGCTGTTCCGGCTGGCGCTCAACATCACCACCACCCGCCTGATCCTCAGCCACGGCCACGAGGGCTCCCACGGCGCTGGGGCCGTCATCGAGACGTTCGGCAAGCTGATGATGGGCGGCAACTTCATCATCGGGGTGATCGTGTTCGCGATCCTGGTGGTGGTGAACTTCGTCGTCATCACCAAGGGTTCGGGCCGGATCGCCGAAGTGGCGGCCCGCTTCACCCTGGACTCCATGCCCGGCAAGCAGATGGCCATCGACGCCGACCTGTCGTCGGGCCTGATCGAGCAGGACGAGGCCAAGAAGCGCCGCAAGGACCTGGAGCAGGAATCGACCTTCTTCGGCGCCATGGACGGCGCGTCCAAGTTCGTGCGCGGCGACGCCGTCGCCGGCCTGATCATCCTGGCGATCAATGTCATCGGCGGCATCCTGATCGGGGTGATCCAGCACAAGCTGCCGATCGGCGAGGCGCTCTCGACCTATACCATCCTGTCGATCGGCGACGGCCTGGTCAGCCAGATCCCGGCCCTGATCATCTCGATCGCCGCCGGCTTCCTGGTGTCCAAGGCGGGCGTCGAAGGCGCCGCCGACAAGGCCCTGGTCACCCAGCTCGCCACCAACCCGGTGGCCCTGGGCGTGGTCGCGGCCGCGGCCGGCGGACTGGCCATCATCCCCGGCATGCCGATCCTTCCCTTCGCCGCGCTGGCGGTGGGCGCCGGCGTGCTGGCCTGGAGGCGATCGCACGCCCCGCCCGTCGAGGAGGTGGTCGACATCGCCCCGGCCACCGCCGAGGAGACGGACGAGCCGATCTCCCAGACCCTGGCCATCGACGAGATCAAGATCGAGCTGGGCTATGGCCTGCTGCCGCTGATCAATGACCTGGAGGGCCGCCGGCTCACCGACCAGATCAAGGCGCTGCGCCGCACGCTGGCCACCGACTTCGGCTTCGTGATGCCCAGCGTCCGCATCCTGGACAACATGCGCCTGCCCTCCCAGGGCTACTGCCTGCGTATCAAGGAGATGGAGGCCGGCTCCGGCGAAGTGCGCATCGGCCAGCTGATGGCCATGGACCCGCGCGGCGCCCAGGTGGAGCTGCCCGGCGAGCATATGAAGGAGCCGGCGTTCGGCCTGCCGGCCACCTGGATCGACGACGGACTGCGGGAAGAGGCCACGTTCCGCGGCTACACCATCGTCGACCCGGCCACGGTGCTGACCACGCACCTGACCGAGGTCCTCAAGGAAAACATGCCGGACCTGCTGACCTACGCCGAGGTCCAGAAGCTGATCAAGGATCTGCCCACCGAGCAGAAGAAGCTCGCCGAGGATCTGATCCCCAGCGTGGTGACCGCCACCACCGTGCAGCGCGTGCTGCAGGCGCTGCTGCGCGAGCGGATCTCGATCCGCGACCTGGGCGCCATCCTGGAAGGGGTCGGCGAGGCCGCGCCGCACACCAGCTCCATCACCCTGCTGGTCGAACAGGTCCGTGGCCGCCTGGCCCGCCAGCTCTGCTACGCCTACCGCGGCGACGACGGCGCCCTGCCCATCGTCACCCTGTCGGCCGAGTGGGAGAACGCCTTCGCCGACGCCCTGGTGGGCGCGGGCGACGAGAAGCAGCTGGCCCTGGCCCCGTCGCGCCTGCAGGACTTCATCCGCAACATCCGCGAGACCTTCGAGCGCGCCGCCCTGGCCGGCGACAGCCCGGTGCTGCTGACCAGCCCGACCATCCGCCCCTATGTGCGCTCGATCATCGAGCGGTTCCGGGGCCAGACGCCGGTCATGAGCCAGAACGAAATCCACCCGCGCGCGCGCCTGAAGACCGTCGGCGCGATCTGACCGACATTGCAGGCCGCCTCATCGGCTGATAGCGGTTCGGGCCTGACCGGCGTTTCGCCCGGCCCTTGAGTCTCGGATTTCGGATGCGGCGACCTCTACAGCGACCCCAGGGTGCGAGCGGGCAATTCCTGTGGGACCTGCTGACCTTCGAGCGGCTGATCACCGGCACGCTGACCCACCTGGTCTACTGGGCCGGCCTCGGAATCATCGGGATCATGGCCTTCGGGGTGCTGGGCGCCTCGGTGGGCGTGGCCATCCGCGAAGGCGGCTGGGGCTATCTTCTGGCCGTGGGCGTGCTGGGCTTCGGCATGCTGGGCGTGTTCATCGCGGTGCTGCTGTGGCGCGCCTTCTGCGAGTTCTACGTCACGATCTTCAAGATCAGCGAGGACCTCCACGTCCTGCGCCAGGACGTGGAAGCCGAGCGGGCCCGCCAGGGCAAATAGCCTCACCTTCCGGCTGAGCTGCTCCCGAACCTCGGAATCGTCGCCCAGACGCGCGCGTCGTGGGCCGGAACCACGATCAGCCCCGGCACGGCCAGCTTCGCCGCATGCAGCCGCCGCAGCATGGCCAGCGTCCCGGCCGCGTCCTGGTCCACGAACCGCGTGAGCATGGGCTTCTGCGCCGGGAGGTCGACGCCTTCCGCCTGCCAGGCGGTGTCGCCGATCAGGGCGTAGCGGCGGCCGTCGGGCGTGCTGACGAAGGCCACGATCGAACCCGGCGTGTGACCCGGCGCCGGGACCAGCACGACGCTGCCGTCGTCGAAGATGTCCCAGCTCTTGGCGAAGCCCAGGTAGGGACCGTCGGGGAAATCGTAGGTCCGATAGTTCCGGGTCCCGAGGTCGCGCGCCAGCTTGGCCGCGTCGGCGCCGCCCTTGACGAAATCCAGCTCCTCGCGAGTCACCCAGACCGGCGCGTCGGCCATGTCGCCCAGCCCGCTCACGTGGTCCCAGTGGGCGTGGGTCAGGACCACGGCCTTGAGGCTGGCCAGCGGCACGCCGCCCGCCGCCAGCTGCTCGGCCACCGGCCGGTCCAGCTGGGGCTTCACGGACATCTGCATGATCCTGGGCGCGGTCTTGAAGTGTTGGACCAAGTCGCGGCCGTAGCCCGCGTCGAACAGCAGTCGCCCCTTGGGGTGGTCGACAAGGATGGCGCCCGCCACGAAGGTGCGCTTGTCGTCGCCGCGGCCGCCCTCATAGGCCATGGCGGCCGACGATTGGGTGGAGCCCGACGGCAAGGCGGCGATGGTCATGGCGGCCGGCGGATGGGCGGCCGGCGGCGCGGGCGGCGACGCGAGCTCGGCCGCGGCGGGCGGCGCCGAACAGGCGGCGATCGAGACCCCGGCGGCGAGGGCGACAAGGGACAGGCTGAGCGTATGGACGGGCATGAGGGGGTTCTCCTGAACACCGGCACCCTTGCGCTCGCTGAGGTATATGTAAAATATCGATACCTGACCTACGACATAGGCACTGACTATGGAACTGCGCGAGCTTCGCTATTTCCTGGCGGTCTACGAGACCGGAAGCGTCACGGCGGCGGCGCGGCGGTGCTTCATCTCCCAGCCCTCGATCTCGGCGGCGCTCGCGGCGCTGGAACGAGAGCTGGAGACGATCCTCTTCGTGCGCCACCGCAAGGGCGTCGCCGCGACCGAGGCGGCCGACGCGCTCTATGGCCGGGCCCGGCGGCTGGTGGACGACGCGCTGTCGCTGAAGGCGTTGTTCGAGCCCCTTCCCGCGGCCCGGCTGACCCTGGGGCTGATGCGCAGCCTCGACATCCGCAGGACGCTGGCGATCCTGAAGCCGCTGACCGAGAGCCCGGACGTGCGGGTCTCGCTGGTGGAGGCGGACGCGGCCTGCGATGCGCGCATCGTCTCACGCGGGATGGTCGCAGACGCGGAGACGTTCACGCCCCTGTGGTCCGAGGCCTATGTCGTCGCCCTGCCCCCGCGCCACGAACTGCGCTTCAAGGCCGCCCTCACCCTGGCCGACCTGGAGGGCCTGCGCCTGGTGGCCCGCTGCAACTGCGAGAACGCGGCCGACACCGCCGACCTGGGCTTCCGGCCGGACGTCGCCGCCGTCGCCACGACCGAGGAGTGGGCGATCGCCCTGGTGGAGGCCGGGATCGGCGCGACGGTGCTGCCGGAAGGCGTGGTTCCCGCCGACACCACCGCCGCGATCCGGCCGATCTCGGACCTGAAGCTGCGCCGAGAGGTGGGCCTGGCCTACCGGCGGGCCGACGCCAGCTCGCCCGCGGTCATGCGGATCCTGGCGGTGCTGGGAGATCGGTCGGGCGAGCGGCGCAAAGGCGGGTCTGCCCGGGCCGCCTAGGACTAATCCACATTCTGATGGGGGTTTCGCGCCCCTTCCTCCTCGATGGAGGAAGGGTAGGGATGGTGGTGGGCGCACTGCGATGAGGTGAAGCTAAAGGTCGGCGCCGACCTGCGTGCTCTGCGTCAACTCAGCAGCCACACCACCACCCAACCCTCCTCCATCGAGGAGGAGGGCGTGGGGTTTCGGGACCCTGCAACATCTCCAGCGCGGCTCCCGAGACGCTGAATGCGGATTCGTCCTAGCCGGCCTTCCGGCGCAGGCCCAGCTCGTCGAGGGCGGCCGAGTCGCGCCGGCCCTGCACCTTGCGCGCCTCGACCTTGAGGTTCTGGGCGATGTGCTCGTACTTCTTCTGGGTCTCGAAGGCCTCGGCCAGCGCCTCGCGGGCGCCCGTCTCCTCGATGAGGATCACGTCGATTTCCGATTGGATCTTAGCCTTGCGGAGCTTCAGCCCCTCGAAGAAGCCGGCGCGATAGATCCCGGCCGCCGCTTCGTGGGCCGAGAAGGCGATCTCCGCCTCGCCCTCGGCTTCCAGCATCAGCAGCCGCATCTCGACCGCCGCGCGGCGGTCCACGATCTCGGCGAGCCGCTTCTGTAGAACCTCCGCCTCATAGGTGGAGAGCTTGATCAGCGACTCTGCCCAACTCACGCGGCGGCTCCGTTCAGGATATCGGCGAGGCCGGCGAAGGAATCTTCGAGGCCGGTAGCGTCGTTGGGATCCTGGGACAGGAACGCCTCGACGGAAGGATTGAGCGCGATGGCCCGGTCGATCAGCGGATCGGCCCCGGCGCGGTAGGCGCCGATGCGGATCAGTTCTTCCATGTTCGAATAGGCCGAAAGCGCCTCGCGCGCCTGACGCACGATCTGGCGCTCGTCGGGGGTCTGGCAGCCGGGCATGGTCCGGCTGATCGACTTCAGGACGTTGATCGCCGGGAAGCGACCGCGCTCGGCGATCGAGCGCTCCATGACGATATGGCCGTCCAGGATGCCTCGGACGGCGTCGGCGATCGGCTCGTTGTGGTCGTCGCCGTCCACCAGCACGGTGAAGAGGCCGGTGATCGGGCCCGCCTTGGTGCCGTCCGGGCGGATCGGGCCGGGGCCGGCGCGTTCAAGAAGCTTCGGCAGCTCGGTGAAGACGGTGGGCGTGTAGCCCTTGGTGGTCGGCGGCTCGCCGGCGGCCAGGCCGATCTCGCGCTGGGCCATGGCGAAGCGGGTGACCGAGTCCATCAGGCAGAGGACTTCCATATCCTGGTCGCGCAGGAACTCGGCGATGGCCATGGTCATGTAGGCGGCCTGGCGGCGCTTCAGCGCCGGTTCGTCCGAGGTGGCCACCACGACAATGGCGCGGCGCAGGCCTTCCTCGCCCAGGGTTTCCTCGATGAATTCGCGGACCTCGCGGCCTCGCTCGCCGATCAGGCCGACCACGACCGCATCGCAGTCGGCGTTCTTGGCCAGCATGGAGAGCAGCACCGACTTGCCGACGCCGGAGCCGGCGAAGACGCCCAGGCGCTGGCCGCGGCAGCAGGTGGTGAAGACGTTCATGGCCCGGACGCCCAGGTCCAGCCGCTCGCCGACGCGGGCGCGGGCATGGGCCGAGGGCGGCGAGGCGCGAAGGGGATAGGCGGCGAGGCCCTGGGGCAGCGGGCCCTTGCCGTCGATGGGCTCGCCGAACGCGTCGATGATGCGGCCCAGCCAGGCCTTGCTCGGGCGGACCGCCGAGCCCAGCGGCTGGATGCGGATCTCGGCGCCGGGGGCCACGCCTTCGACGGGGCCAAAGGGCATCAGCAGGGCGCGGTTCTCGCGGAAGCCCACCACCTCGGCGGCCACCGGCTTGTCGGCGAAACGGGTGATCTCGGCGCGGGCGCCGACCGCCAGGCGGGACAGCCCGCCGCGAGCCTCGATCAGGAGGCCGTTCACCGCGGCGACCCGCCCGGAAACGGTCAAAGGATCAAGCCGCTCGACGGCGGCCACAAGGCTCTTCACGAACGCCCCTCAGCTACGTCCCGGAGATTGCGCCAACAGGCTTAAGGCGGTGTGAAGAACAGGCTTCGCCGTAGGGGCGGATAGGCGATTTTTGCCGCGGCGGGACGCCGCAGCGCCTCGACCGTCATCCGCAGGCCGCCGACCGGCCGCAGCGTTGCGCGGTGCTGCAGTTCCGGCAGCGCGTCGCCGGCCAGCCGCAGCCGCACGCGCTGGGCCAGGGTCGCCAGGACCAGCACCGCCTCCATCATCGCGAACGCCGCTCCCATGCAGATCCGAGGGCCAGCGCCGAATGGCAGGTAGGCATGGCGTGGGAGCGTCGCGGCGCGGCCGTCGAGGAACCGGTCGGGATCGAAGTCGTCCGGTCGGTCCCACAGGGCCCGATGCCGGTGGATGATCCAGGGCGAGACGACCAGCAACTGCCCGGCCTTCACCCGGACCCCGCAGACAATGTCGTCGCGCACCGCTTGGCGGGCGAACAGGCTGGAGAGCGGCGGATAGAGCCGCATCGTCTCTTCGATGACGGCGCGGGTGAACCGGAGCTTCGGAACGTCGGCCGCGGTGGGCGCGCGGCCGTCCAGCACTTCGGCGAGTTCGGCGTGCAGCCGCGCCTCGGCTTGCGGACGGCGATCCAGCAGCAGCCAGACCCAGGTCAGGGCCACCGCGGTCGTCTCGTGACCGGCGAAGAAGATGGTCACTACCTGGTCGCGCAATTCCTCGGCGCTCAGCACCGCCCCGTTGTCGTCGCGGGCCGCCACAAGGCGGCCGAGCAGATCGCCGGCCTCGGCCGGCTCGCCGCCGCGCTCCGCCACCAGCGCCCGCACCGCCGCCTCCAGCGGCGCAAACCGCGCCCGGGTCCGCGCCGTCCGAACCCGGGCGCGCAGGGTGCGGAGGCCTGGCAGAACGTCGAGCAGACCGGGCCGCAGCCCCAGCGCCTCGGTGATTCCCGCCGCCACCGCAGCGCGGACATCCTTGCGGGTGGTCGAGAACATGGCGTCGGAGATGATGGCGAGGGTGAGTTCGCTCATTTCCGCCATTACATCGACGGCGGCGCGGTCCCCTGCCCGCCAACGCTCGGCCAGGGCCTCGGCCTCCCTCACCATTCCCGGCGCATAGGCCGGCAGGGCCCGCGGTTCGAAGGCCGGGGCCATGATCCGGCGATGGCGGCGCCAGGTGGCGCCTTCGCTCAGCAGCACGCCGTTTCCTAACGCCAGCGCGGTGAAGCGGCGCTGGAGATCCGACTTGGGATAGTCCTCCCTGCGCTCCAGCAGCAGGCGCCCCACCGCATCGGGATCGCTGACCAGCAGCAGCGGCGGGCCGATCGGTCCGCGGTGCGCGTAGACCGGAGCCTCATAGGCGGCCGCGGGCACCGCGCTCATCCAATTGCGACTTCCCACCACCAGCGCGCGCCAGAATGGCAGCGGCTGCTCAGGAACCGGGATGGCCGGGATCGAAGGCTCAGGCGGCATGGCAGCGCTCCCAAAATATACATCGTGTATATTATGCAGCCTGTATATTCAAGTGGATGGCCGAGAGCCCCTCACCACGCCGCCGCGGCGACAAGCGCGAACGCACCCGGGCGGCGCTGATTGCGGCCACCTGGGCGGTGGTGGAGGAGAGCGGCTTCGAAGGCGCGAGCCTGGAGGCGATCGCGCGGCGGGCCGGGATGAGCCGCGGAGCGATCTACTCCAACTTCCCCTCGCGCGCTGAGCTGCTGCTGGCCGCCATCGGGACGCGAGGGCTGAACATCAATCGCGACTTCAGCCGACCGGGGACGCTCCGCGATCAACTGCGATGGTTCGCCGAGGGGCTGGTCGAGGCGATGCCGAACGCGCCGGGCACGCGGCGCTGGCACGCCCAGTTCCTGCTTCACGTGGCCAACGACCCCGCCCTCCGGACCCACATCGCCGAGGGTTTCGCGGGCAAGTTCGACGAGATGGCGGCACAGTTCCGCAGCCATCACGGCGATCGCCTGGCGATCGACCCGCACACGCTGGCGCTGGCCGTCCAGTCGATGGCCATGGGCTTCGTCTACCAGGCGATCCTCAGCCCGGACGCGGTGGCCCCGTCGGCCGTGCTCGAGGCCTTCGACGCCCTGGCGCGGGGCAGCGCCAGGACGCCGGAATAGGCCGAGCCTTCGTCCTACGACGTCAGTGCAGTTCCGGCGCGGCCGGGATGTCGGTCGCCGGCGCCTTGCGCGCCCGCTTGGCCTTGGCGACCACGGCTTCACCCGTGGTCTTGGCCTGTTCGATGAGTTCCTCGCCCTTGGTCTTGGCCTCCTCGATCAGCGCCTGGCCCTTGGCCCGGGCGTCGTCGATCATCGGACTGGCCGCGGTGGCGATCTTTTCGCGGTTGCGCCAGGCCAGCACGCCGACGACGCCGACCACCGCGGCGCCGATCAGGAACAGCGGATTCTTGGGAACATGCCTAAGCATCGGGGTTACCGCGCCGAGCTGCTTCAACTGGTCGCGGCGCCACGGCATGCGGTACGGAGCGAGGGTTTCGGGGTGGTCGGTCATGGGGTTCTCCGGCCTTCTGGTCCCCGTCAAAACCCCTTGTGGCCCAAGGCGTTCCGCCTAGCGGTTCGGCCGTCCTGTCCAATCACGAAAGATTCAACGCCCCTGCGACTCGATGGACGGACGGCATCGCTTGAGTCGGATTCCGAAATCAGATTAACGATTCGGGTCGTGGGGCCAGCTCGCCATTAACCTGTCTTAAAGGACGGTAGGGCAGGTTAACGACGAGGCATAACGCGGATTCACCAGAGTTCGTGGGGGAATGCGAGGAGGCGGCAGGAGAGGCCAATGCGCGTATTGTTGATCGAAGACGACAGCGCCACCGCGCAGAGCATCGAGTTGATGCTTAAGTCGGAAGGCTTCAACGTCTATACGACGGACCTGGGTGAGGAAGGCGTGGATCTGGGCAAGATCTACGACTACGACCTGATCCTTCTCGACCTGAATCTGCCTGACATGAGCGGTATGGATGTCCTGCGGACGCTTCGCGTCGGCAAGATCAATACCCCGATCATGATCCTTTCGGGCACGGCCGAGATCGAGACGAAGGTGAAGACCTTCTCCGGCGGCGCCGACGACTACATGACCAAGCCGTTCCACAAGGACGAACTGGTCGCCCGGATCCACGCGGTCGTGCGTCGTTCCAAGGGTCACGCCCAGTCGGTCATCAAGACCGGGGACATCGTGGTCAACCTGGACGCCAAGACGGTGGAAGTGAACGGCATCCGCGTTCACCTGACCGGCAAGGAATACCAGATGCTGGAGCTGCTTTCGCTCCGCAAGGGCACGACGCTCACCAAGGAAATGTTCCTGAACCACCTTTACGGCGGCATGGACGAGCCCGAGCTGAAGATCATCGACGTCTTCATCTGCAAGCTTCGCAAGAAGCTGGCGGCCGCGGCCGAAGGCAAGCATCACATCGAGACGGTCTGGGGCCGCGGCTACGTGCTCCGCGATCCGCAGGAAATGGGCGTCACCATCGCCGCCTGATCCGGTTCCGCCACGGAATTTCGGAACGCCCGGCCTCACCGCCGGGCGTTTTCGTTTCCGGCGACACACTCTAGCGTGGTTCCCAACAAGACTCGGGGGAGCACGCGGATGGGTCGGTACCTGGCGCTGTTGATCGCGCTGACGCTCGGGTCCTGGATCGCCTTCAACGACCAGTTGCTCCCGGAATCCCAGCCGACCGGCGCGCCGGCGACGGAATTCTCCGCCGAGCGCGCCTTCGCCGACGTGACCCTGATGTCCGGCGCGCCGCACCCCATAGGCTCCCCCGAGAACGCCCGCGTGCGCGACGCCCTGGTCGGCCGCCTGGCGGACCTGGGCCTCTCGCCGCAAGTGCGGCCGGGCGTGGGCGTCCTGCAGTCCGAGCGGGCGTCGGATCGGGTCTTCGCCGGCCCGGTGGAGAATATCGTCGGCGTCCTGCCCGGCCGCGACCGCAACGCGCCGGCCCTCGCCCTGATGGCCCACTACGACAGCGTCCCCGGCTCGCCGGGCGCCGCCGACGACGCCATCGGCGTGGCGACGGCGATCGAGACCGTGCGCGCGCTGAAGGCCCGCGGCACGCCGGCCCGCGACGTGATCGTGCTGATCACCGACGGCGAGGAGGCCGGCCTGCTGGGCGCGAACCACTTCTTCCGCCGCGACCCCCTGGCCAGACGGATCGGCCTGGTGATCAACGCCGAGGCCCGCGGTTCGACCGGCCGGGTCAACATGTTCCAGACCAGCGCGCGGAACGGCGAACTCATCGACCTCTTCGCCCGGACGGCCCAGCGGCCGGCCTCCTCGTCGCTGTCGGTGCTGGTCTACGAGAAGATGCCGAACGACACCGACCTGACGGAGAGCCTGCGGGCCGGCATCCCCGGCCTGAACTACGCCATCATCGGCCGCCAGTTCGACTACCACAGCGCCACCTCGACGCCGGCCAACCTGGAGCGGGGTTCGCTGCAGGACATGGGGACCCAGGTGCTGGCCGCCGCCGGCGAAGCGGCGTTCGCGTCCCAGCTCCCCGGGCGCTCGCCCAACGTCGTCTATTCGAACCTCTTCGGGAACACGGTGATCGCCTATCCGGTCTGGTTCGGCTGGGTGGTGATCCTCGCCATCGGCGTGCTGCTGGCCTTCGCCGTGCGCTGGGCGCGCCACTCGGGCGAGTTCCCGGCCATGGACATCGTGCGTGGCGCGGGGGCCCTGGCCTTCGCGGGCGTCGGCACCGTGGCGGTGCTGCAGTTCGCCCGGCGGCTGACCGGGGCCGAATTCGGCTTCATCGAGCAGCGGTTCCTGCTGGCCCAGTCGGCGCCCTGGGAATGGGCGATCATGCTGCTGTCCCTGGGCTTCCTGATGCTGGCGGCGGGCGACGTGGCGCGCGGGCGGCGCTGGATGGCCGCCGTGCCGCTGGTCGCGGGCCTCGCCTGCTCGGCGTTCGGGACGTTCGACATCATCGGCGCGGTCAGCGGCGTCGTGGCCGGCGCGCTGGGCTTCTTCGTCTACAACCGCCCCGCCAGCCGCAAGGGCGCCTGGGCCGGGGCGCTGGCGCTTGGCCTGATGCTCGCCGTGATCCTGCAGATCGCGGCGCCGGGCGCGGCCTATGTGATCGCCTGGCCGCTGCTGGTCGCCGCGATCGGCGCCGCAGCCACCGCGCTCAGCGCCAAGCGGGGCGTCCTGCCGATCGGTCTGCTCGTGATCCTGGCCGCGGCGGCGCTGGGCTGGCAGGGCGGCATCTCGCATTTCGCCTACGAGGGCATGGACCTGATGCCGCTGTTCTCGGTGCAGATGATCACCGCGGGCCTGGTGCTGTGGCCGCTGGCCCAGCCGGACACCGGCGCCCAGAAGGGCCTGGTGATCGGCGGAGTACTGCTGGGCGCGGGCCTGGCGCTCACCCTGATCATCCGGGCGGAGGATCCCTGGACGCCGCGCTACCCGCAGGTGAGCTACGTCGGCTATCAGGTCGACCAGGACACCGGAAAGGCCTGGCGCTTCAGCCCCGAGGTCATGAGCGGAGCCTGGACCAACGCCGTGTTGCGCGCCGAGGGCGGGCCGGTGGAGAAGCTCTCCCACTGGGCCTGGCGCCGCCCGATGCTGGCCGCCGCCGCGCCGCCGGTGGCCGAGCCCACCCCGACGCTCGCGCTGGCCAAGCAGGCGGACGGGACCCTGCAGCTCTCGGCCGCGCCGCCGGCCGGGGCCCGGACACTGGAGCTGCGGCTACGCGCCACGAGCGGGGGACAGGTCACCCGCGTCGCCGGCGTGCCGGTCGAGCTCACCCTGCCCAAGGGCGAGTGGGTGCGGGTCCACTGGCAGGCGCCGGGGAGTGGCCTGGACGTCGGCCTGCGGCCCAGCGGGCCCGGCCGGCTGGACGTCCGCTATGTGGCGGGCTTCGACCGCTGGCCGTCCGGCGTGGCGCCCCTGCCCCAGCGGCCAGCCGACCTGATGGCCTGGGACAATTCGGACTCCACCTTCGTCTCGGGAACCCGCGCCTTCACTTGGTGATCGCCGTGCGAGGGTCTATCGGGGGCGGCATGAGTAGCGTCACGATCTACCACAACCCGAATTGTGGGACCTCGCGCAACACGCTGGCGCTGCTGCGCGAGAAGGGCCTCGAGCCGACCGTCGTCGAGTACCTGAAGGCCGGCTGGACCAGGCCTCAGCTCGAGGACATCCTGAAGCGGATGGGCGCGGGCGCGCACGACATCCTGCGCGTCAACGGCACCCGGGCCGACGAACTGGGCCTCAGCGACCCAAGCGCCTCGGACGAGGCGCTGATCGCGGCGATGATCATCGACCCGATCCTGGTGAATCGGCCTATCGTCGTCACCTCCAAGGGCGCGGCGCTGTGCCGGCCGGCGGAACTCGTGCTGGGTCTCATCTGAGACAAATCGACCGGATGCGGCCTCGCCACGTTCCGGTCACCATGAGCCTTAACTGCTGGGGCGCCGGGGGGCGCTATCCCGGTCCTGCGCGTCCAGGGCCGCGCACGGTTGGTTTCCGGGGGTGCGATGCAGATCTTCAAGCCGGATAGATTTCCGATCCGTCTGGCCTCGGGCCTGACCGCGGGCGCGATCGCGATCTGCGCCGGCCTGGTCGGCTGGCAGGTCGCCGCGCGCCTGGACCGGGCCGACAGGCTGGTCCTGGCCCCCGAGGCGGCCGCGGCCCTGCAGCACGCCGCCTTCACCCAGGCCGAGACCCAGCCCGGCTACGCTCGTCCCCGCAACGTCGCCCTGGAAGTGCGGCCCGGCGAGACGCTGGAGCGCGCCGTGCAGCGCGCGGGCGTCACCGCCGAGGAGGCCCGCCAGGCGGTGACCGCCCTGGGGCGGGCCATGGACACCATCCACATCAAGGCCGGCCTCGATTTCGACGCCGCGGTCGCCCAGCCCCGCGGCGGCGACCGGCCCGCCCGCCTGATCGGCCTGTCGCTGCGCACCGGCCCCGCCACGGCGGTCACCCTGTCCCGCACCTTCGACGGCGCCCTGCGCCTGCGGGCGCTGGAGGAGAAGGTCACCGACGAGACCAAGGTGGCGGACGGTGAGATCCAGGGCTCGCTCTACGAGAGCGCTCAGCGCCTCGGCGCCACGCCCGCCATCACCGCCCAGGTGGCCAAGCTGTTCGCCCACAAGCTGGACTTCCAGCGCGACATCCAGCCGGGCGACGACTTCCGGCTGGTGTTCGATCGCAAGGTCACCGAGAGCGGCCGCACCATCGAGACCGGCGATCTGGAATACGCCGAGCTGCACGGCGTGAAGTTCTTCCGCTTCGAGCGAGACGGCGGCGAGGCGGAGTACTTCGACGAGGACGGCAAGAACATCCGCGGCTTCCTGCTGCGCACTCCGGTGGACGGGGCCCGGCTGACGTCCGGCTTCGGCAAGCGCCGCCACCCGATCCTGGGCTACGCCCGCGCCCACCAGGGTGTGGATTTCGGGGCCGGCGGCGGCACGCCGGTGCTGGCGGCGGGCGACGGGGTGGTGGTCAGGGCCGGCCGCTGGGGCGGCTATGGCAACTGGCTGCAGATCCGCCACTCGGGCGGCTGGGACACCGGCTACGCTCACCTCTCGCGCTACGCCAAGGGCCTGCGACCGGGCATGAAGGTGCGCCAGGGTCAGGTGGTGGCCTATGTGGGCTCGACCGGCATGTCGACCGGCCCACACCTGCACTACGAGGTCTGGCAGCGCGGGCGGCGGGTGAACCCGGTGGGCGCCAAGGTTCCCCAGGGAACCGTCCTGGCCGGCGCCGAGCTCGCCCGCTTCAGGGCCGAGAAAGGCCGGCTGGAGCGGCTGCTGGCCGAGGGCGCCGCAGGGTCCCGGGCCTTCGCCATGGCAACGCCTGGCGACCGCGGGCGCTGACCGCGACGCCTTGCCCCCGGCCGCGACTTCCCGCCTAAGTCCGACGGGCGTTCGTTCAGGGGAGCGTGATGCAAGTCACTGGGTCGACTGTCGGCTATGTGCGGCGGATCGTCGGCGGGTGGCCGAAGACGGCTGCCCAGGACGAACTCTTCGAGCTGTTGGCCCTGCTGGGCCGCTGGCGCTCGCACATGCTGGCCAACACCTTCGTCAGCCGGCAGGGCCGCCGGATCTGGAGCGGGCCGTTCGCTGGCATGGATTATCTGGACCATGCCACCGAGGGCGCGCTGATCCCGCGCCTGCTGGGGACCTACGAGTGCGAGCTGCACCCGCACCTGGCGGCCCTGGCGGCGGAGGGCCTGGACTGCGTCATCGATATCGGGTGCGCCGAGGGCTACTACGCCGTGGGTCTGGCCCGGATGATGCCTGAGGTCACGATCTACGCCCACGACATCGCCGAGGCCGCGCGCACCGCCTGCGCCGAGCTGGCGGCGCGCAACGGCGTCTCGGACCGGGTGCTGATCGGCGGCGAGTTCAGGCCCGACGGCTTCGAGGCCTTTGCCGGCCGGCGCGCGCTGGTGATGGTGGACGCCGAGGGGGCGGAACTGGACATCCTGCGCCCGGATCTCGCTCCGGCGCTGGCCGGCATGAACCTGATCGTCGAGACCCACGACGTCTATCGCCCCGGCGCCCTGGCCACGATCACGGACCGGTTCGCGCCGACCCACGACATCGTCCGCGTGGACTCCCAGCCCAAGACCCAGCAACTGCCGCCCTGGCTGAGCAGCCTGAGCCAGCTCGACCAGCTGCTGGCGGTGTGGGAATGGCGGCGGCAGGCCACGCCATGGCTGGTCATGCGGCCGAAGCCCGCGCAACCGGCGCCCTGAGCATCTTGCCCGCCGTCGCGGCCTCCGCCAGAAGACCCGGCATGACCGCCCCGCCGAACCCCAGCTTGACCGCCGTCACCGCGGGCCTTCTCAAGCGCTGGGTCGATGGCTGGACCGCGACGCCCAACGTCGATGGACTGGAGAGCGGGTTGCGCCTGCTGGCGAAGTGGCGGTCGCAGATGCTGGCGCGGACCTATGTGGCCCGACATGGCGTGACGGTGTTCCAGGGCCCCTTCGCCGGCATGGCCTATCTGGACCAATCCACCGAGGGCGCCCTGATCGCGCGCCTGCTGGGCTGCTACGAGGCCGAACTCCATCCGCATCTGGCCGCCATCGCCGCCGAGGGGCTGGACTGTGTGATCGACGTAGGCTGCGCCGAGGGCTACTACGCCGTCGGCCTCGCCCGGCAGCTGCCGGAGGTCACGGTGTACGCCCATGATATCTCCGACCTCGCCCGCGCGGCGTGCGAGGCCCTGGCCGCCAAGAACGGCGTGGCCGACCGGGTCATCGTCGGCGGCGAGGTCAGGCCGGAGGACTTCGAGGCCTTCGCCGGCCGGCGGGTGTTGGTGCTGGTGGACGCCGAGGGCGCGGAACTGGATGTCCTGCGACCCGACCTCAGTCCGGCGCTGGCCGCGATGAGCCTGATCGTTGAAACCCACGACGTCTTCCGCCCAGGCGCGCTGGCGACCCTGGTCGAGCGGTTCAGCCCCACGCACGAGATCACCCGCGTGGATTCGACGGGCAAGATCTTTGAGATGCCCGGCTGGATGAAGACCATGTCGCACCTGGACCAGCTGCTGGCGACCTGGGAGTGGCGCGAAAAGCCGACGCCCTGGCTGGTCATGCGGCCCAAGGTCGGCTGACACGAAAAGGCCGGCGGAACCGCTGGGTTCCGCCGGCCGGATTCTCAAGGTCGTCGCGGACGCGCCTAGATGTCGAAGCTACGAAGGTTGTTCAGGGTGTTCACCCGGGGGTCCGTCTGAACGAAGCTGGGGTTGCGAGACACCCACTTCCTCGGAGCGCCCCGGATGAACGTCCATGAGAATGCCCGCCTGACGCCGGCGGGTCGAGCGGTGATGATCGGGCGGATCGTGGACCAAGGCTGGCCGGTGGGGCGTGCGGCGAAGGCGGCGGGGGTCTCGGAGCGGACCGGCTACACTTGGCTCGCTCGGCATCGGCTGGGCGGCGAGCGGAGACTTCACGATCGCAGCTCGGCGCCGCGCCGCTGTCCGCGCAGAACTTCGCCGCAGCGGGTCGCCGAGATCGAGCAACTGCGACGTGAACGGATGAGCGGCCCGGCGATCGCGCGGGCGCTGAACATGCCGCGCTCGACGGTGGGCGCGGTGCTGCGCAGGCTCGGCCTGGGCAAACTGAAGGCGCTGGAGCCGAAGCTCCCAGCCAACCGCTACGAGCGGGCCGCGCCGGGCGAGCTGATCCATCTCGACATCAAGAGCCTGGGCAAGATCGACGGCCTCGGCCACCGGATCACCGGCCAGCGCTCCGGCCAGACCCGCAACCGCGGCATCGGCTGGGACCACCTGCACGTGGCCATCGATGACGCTTCACGGCTGGCCTACACCGAGATCCTGCCGACCCTGACCAGCGAGGACGCCTGCGGTTTCCTCGAGCGAGCCCTGGCCTGGTACGCCCGCCTCGGCGTCTGCGTCGAGCGGGTGATGACCGACAACGGCTCGGCCTACGTCTCCAAGCGCTTCGCCAAGACCCTCCAGGCTGCCGGCGTACGCCACATCCGCACCCGGCCCTTCCGACCGCGCACCAACGGCAAGGCCGAACGCTTCATCCAGACCAGCCTGCGCGAATGGGCCTATGCAAGGCCCTACGTCTCATCGGCCCAGCGCGCCGCCGCCGTCGGACCCTGGACCGACGCCTACAACCTCCTCCGACCCCACGCCGGCATCGGAGACCTCAGCCCCTGGCAGAGACTGAACAACCTTCTTGGCAACGACACCTAGAGCGCGTCAGGCGAAAGTGGATACCGGTTTCGCCGCCCGACGCGCTCTAAAGCTTTGAAGATCGAGCCTTTTTATCTGGCTCAGGTGATTCCACCTGAACCAGAAAGGCTCTAGGCGTCGAACACGATCACGGAGCGGGCGAGTTCGCCCTTCTTCATCTCCTCGAAGCCCTCGTTGACCTGCTCCAGCTTGATGCGCTGGGAGATCATATGGTCCAGCTTCAGCTTGCCCGACATGTAGAAGTCCACGAACCGCGGCATGTCGACCGGGAAGCGGTTGGAGCCCATCAGCGAGCCCTGCAGCTTCTTCTCGCCGAGGAAGGCTGCGCCCATGACGCTGACCATCTGGCCGACCGGGATCATGCCGATGATGTTGGCGGTGCCGCCGCGGCGCAGCATGTTGAAGCACTGCTCGGCGGTCTTCGCGAGGCCGATGGCTTCGAAGGAGTGGTGGACGCCGCCCTTGGTCATCTCGATCACTTCCTTGACCGCGTCGGTCTGGGAGGCGTCGATGAAGTCGGTGGCGCCGAACTCCCTGGCCAGGTTGCCCTTGGAGGCGACCATGTCGATGGCGATGATGCGGCTGGCGCCGGCGATCGCCGCGCCGTTGACCGCCGCCAGGCCCACGCCGCCGCAGCCGATGACGGCCACGGTCTCGCCGGGCCGCACGTTCGAGGTATGGATCGCCGCGCCGACACCGGTGGTCACCGAACAGCCGATCAGGGCGGCCACGTCCAGCGGCATGTCCTTGCGGATCGCCACGCAGGCGTGCTCGTGGATCAGCATGTGCTCGGCGAACGAGGACAGGTTCAGGTACTGCATCATCGGGCCGCCCACCGCCGACAGGCGGGGCTCGTCGTCCTTGCCGCGCTTGGTGTCGGGCGACACGCACAGGCTCATGGAGCCGGTGAGGCAGAACTCGCAGTGGCCGCAATAGGCCGAGAGACAGGTGATCACGTGGTCGCCCGGCTTCACCGTGCGCACTTCCGAGCCCACCTGCTCGACGATACCCGAGCTCTCGTGGCCCAGGACCGCCGGCAGCGGGTGGGGATAGGAGCCCTGCATGAAGTGCAGGTCCGAGTGGCAGAGGCCGGCGGCGGCGGTGCGGATCAGCACCTCGTGCGGGCCGGGCTTGGAGATCTGCACGTCCTCGATCTGAAGCGGCTTGCCCACTTCGCGCAGCACGGCGGCCTTCATGGTTCTTCCCTCTTCCTCGTGATTTCCAGAAGCCTTATCGCCGTTCAGATGGGGCTGGGAAGTCCTTATCCGCGAAACGGGTCGACACGCCGGCCGTACCCAACCATCTAGGGGCATGGATGCCGCCCAGCCCGTGAAGGCCGTTTCCGCGTTCGACGTGTTCCTGGCCTTCCTCAAGCAGGGCCTGACGGCGTTCGGCGGGCCGGTGGCGCACCTGGGCTACTTCCGGCGCGAGTTCGTCGAGCGCCGCGGCTGGCTGTCGGAGTCGGCGTTCGCCGACCTGCTGGCGCTCTGCCACTTCCTGCCCGGCCCAGCCTCCAGCCAGATGGGCATGGCCATCGGCCTGCGGCAGGCGGGCCTGGCCGGCGCCCTGGCCGCCTTCGCGGGTTTCACCCTGCCCGCCGCGGCGGCGATGATCGCGTTTGCGCTCTATGCGCCAAACCTGACCCTGCGCTACGGCGGCGGCTGGATCCACGGCCTGCAGATCGCCGCCGCCGCCGTGGTGCTGCAGGCGGTCGTCCAGATGGCCCGGACCCTGGCGGTCGGCCCGGTGCGGGCCGGCATGGCGATCGGGGCGACGTTCGGACTGTTGATCGCCCAGAGTCCTATGGCCCAGATCGCGGCCCTGGCGGCCGGCGGCCTGTTCGGCCTGGCCCTGCTGCGCGACACGCCGGCCGAGATCGCGCCCGACGATGCGTTCGAGACCGTGGACCGGACCAGCGCGGCGATCGCGCTCGGTCTCTTCGTCCTGCTGCTGGTCGGCCTGCCCCTGCTGGCTAGCTACCTGCAGAACCCGGGCCTCGGCCTGGCGTCGGTGTTCTATCGCATCGGCTCGCTGGTGTTCGGCGGCGGCCACGTGGTGCTGCCGCTGCTGGAGCGCGAGATCGTCGATCGCCGCTGGCTGGACCAGCAGACGTTCCTCATGGGCTACGGCGTGGTCCAGGCCCTGCCCGGCCCGCTGTTCAGCTTCGCCGGCTTCGTGGGCGCGGCGCAGCGATACGGCCCCAGCGGGATGACGGGCGGCCTGATCGCGCTGTTCTCGATCTTCCTGCCCAGCCTGCTGCTGGTCACCGGCGTGCTGCCGTTCTGGGATCGGCTGAAGCGCGAGGGCTGGGCGCGCGGCGTGCTGGCCGGCGTCGGCGCGACGGTGGTGGGCCTCTTGGCGGCGGCCCTATGGGACCCGGTGCTGATGACCTCGGTGAAGCGTCCGGCCGACTGGGCCCTGGTGGCCGCGGCGTTCGTGTTCCTGCAGGTGGCCAAGATGCCGCCGTGGCTGGTGGTGATCGGCTTCGCCGTGGCGACCGGCGTGCTGCTGCGTTAGAGCCTTTCTGGTTCAGGTGGAATCACCTGAGCCAGATAAAAAGGCTCGATCTTCATAGCTTTAGAGCGCGTCGGGCGGCGAAACCGGTATCCACTTTCGCCTGACGCGCTCTAGCTGGACTGGGCCGGCGCGGCCTTCGCGAACTTTGGCGGCCACAGGGCCGGCAGCTTCGGCCAGCGGAAGGCCCAGCTGCCGGTGTTCTTGTGCGGGATGCAGGCCTCGATCGCGGCGATCAGGATCTCGGCCGGGCCGTCGTTCAGGAAGTGGTTGGCGCCCTCGGTGCGGACCACGCGGATCGGCCGGCGCGTGACGGTCTCCGCCGCGAGGCGCTCGGCGGCCTCCACGGGCGCGAAATCGTCCTTGTCGCCGTGGACGATGTGGATCGGGATGTTGAGCCGGGCGAGCGCGCGCTTGGCGTGGCGCAGTTGCGGCTTCTGGCCGGTCACCTCGATGACGGCGTGGCGCAGGTCGCGCGGGATCATCTTCAGCGCCTTGCCGCCCAGGTCCAGCAGCCAGCGCGCGGTCGGCCCCGCCTCGCCGAAGAAGCCGGAGAGCAGGACCAGGCCGGCGACCCTGCCGGGGTTCTGCTCGGCCATGATCGAGGCGATGGCGGCGCCGTAGCTCTGGCCCACCAGCAACACCTTCTGGCCCGGCGCGGCCATCAACGCCGGCGCCAGGGCCTCGGCCTGGACGCGGATATCGGTGACGGGATGCAGCGGCTCGGAAGCGGCGTAGCCCGGCCGGTCGACCACGATCATCTCACGGTCCTGCGGCAGCTCGGCCAAGGTCTCGGCCCAGTACTCCGCCCAGGACGGGGCGCCGGTGATGACGACGATCTTCCAGGGGGCCGGAATGGCGCGCGGGGTCTCCAGCGCCGAGATGCGCCAACCGTGGCCGCCGCCGGACAGGAAGCTGGTGCGGCGCACCACGTGGTCGGGATAGTCGGAGGCCGTGGGGGCGTGCTCGGTCCGGCCCTTGGCGGCCGCCTCGACCGCCGCCCAGCCCATCGCAATCAGTCCCTTGGGACGCTTCCGTTGCACGCCCGACCTCCACCTGGCTCTACAGTGTCACCTGGAGACGCTAACGCACCGTTCAAGGCCGGGTTCTGTGAGCTTTCGGTCATGGTGGTCATGTGGTCGCAGGCTGTGTCGCCAGCGCATCACGCAGCTCTCGCTTCAGCACCTTGCCGGTGGGGCCGATCGGCAGGCTGTCCACGATCCGCACCTCGTCCGGCGTCCACCATTTCGCGACCCGCTCGGCCACATGGGCCTTCAGCGCCTCGGGATCGGCGGTCTGGCCCGGGCGCAGGACGACCAGTAGCAGCGGCCGCTCGTCCCACTTCGGATGCGGCACGCCCACCGCGGCGGCCATGGCCACGGCCGGGTGCGAGCAGACCGCCTCCTCCAGGTCGAGGGTGGAGATCCACTCGCCGCCGGACTTGATCACGTCCTTGGCCCGGTCGGTCAGGCGCAGATAACCCTCGGCGTCGATGGTCGCGATGTCGCCGGTGTCGAACCAGCCGTCGGCGGTGAAGGCGGCCGCCCCGTCCTGCTTGAAATAGGCCGACGATACCCACGGCCCGCGCACCTGCAGGGCGCCGGGGCTCCTGCCGTCGCGGGGCAGAAGCGCGCCGTCTTCGCCGACGATCCGCAGCTCGACGCCCCAGAGGCCCCGCCCTTGCTTCAGCTTGCGCTGGAGCGTCGCCTCGGCGCTCTCGCCGGCGTGGGTCGGCAACGGGGTGTTGATGACGCCCAGCGGCGAGGTCTCGGTCATGCCCCAGATCTGACGCACCTTGCCGCCCAGCCGGTTCTCGATGCGCGAGATCAGCGAGGCGGTGGGCGCCGAGCCACCCACCGCGATGGTGCGCACCGAAGCGAGCTGGCCACCGGTCTGGTCCAGGTGGTCGGCGACGCCCACCCAGATGGTGGGCACGCCCAGCAGGAACGTGACGCCCTCGCCCGCGATCAGCTCGCAGACGCTGGGTCCGTCCAGGGCGCGGCCGGGCAGCACCAGCTTGGCCCCCACCAGCGGGGCGGCGTACGGCGTGCACCAGGCGTTGGCATGGTACATCTGGGCGCACGGCATCACCACGTCGCGGGCCGAAAGGTCGAAGGCGTCCGGCAGCGCAAGGGCCAGGGCGTGCAGCACCGTGGAGCGGTGGCCGTAGAGCACCCCCTTGGGATTGCCCGTGGTGCCGGAGGTGTAGCAGAGGCCCGAGGCCTGCCGCTCGTCCACCTCCGGCCAGTCGAAGTCGTCGTCCTGGGCGGCCAGCAGGTCTTCGTAGACGAGGACCCCGGGCGGCGCATGCGCCGCGTCGGTCATCGCCACGACGGTCTTTACCGTCGCCATCCTCGGCCCGACCTCGGCCACCAGCTCGGAGAAGGTGATGTCGAACAGCAGCAGGCTGTCCTCGGCATGGTCGGCCACCCAGACCACCTGGTCGGGGTGCAGGCGCGGATTGATGGTGTGCAGCACGGCGCCGATGCCGGTGACCGCGAAATAGAGCTCGAAGTGGCGGTGCGTGCTCCAGGCCAGGGTCGCCACCCGGTCGCCCGGCTTCACGCCCAGCGCCAGCAGCGCCTTGGCCATCCGCTTCACGCGCCTCAGGGCGTCGCGGTAGCCGTAGCGATGGATCGGCCCCTCGACCGTGCGCGTCACCACCTCGCGGTCGCCATGGTAGAGCGCGGCGTGCTCCAGGATCGAGGGCAGCGTCAGCGGGCGGTCCATCATCAGGGCAAGCATCGGTCGGGGCGTCTCCAGGCGGGATCGAGGCCGATGCTAGCGCATCGCGGCGAGGCGGCCAGCCGCCTGAGGCGGGTTCCGGATTCCGACCCGAAACTCAACCGGCGCGCGAGAATGCACGTGGTGAGTAAGGCGCCGGGAGGCGCGTCGCCGGGCGGCCTGTATGGACGCCTCAGCGCGCTCAGTCGCTGGCAAGGGGACGACATGACCTTCAAAGTATCCGTAGCGGCCGTGGCCGCGGTTTGCGCCCTGGCCGGCGGTTCGGCCCAGGCCGCGGTGATCTACAGCAACTTCGGCCCAGGCTACGGCTTCGATCATGCCAGCCACGCCTATCACACCCACTCCGCCACCAGCCCCGGCATGGTGTTCACCTCGTCGGTCGACGCCTATGTCAGCGAGATCAGCGTCGCCGTGGCCAATATCACCGGCGCCAACAACGCCGTCTTCAGCCTGTGGACCAAGGACCGCACGACGAAGCTCGGGTCATGGGCGGTCTCCGCGATCCCCGACCGGCTCCCGACGACCGGCACGTACGCGCCCGTCAGGATCACCGGGATCAACGGCGTCCACCTGAACGCCGGCGCGGAATATGTGCTGTTCGCCGAGGGTCCGGGGAACAGCTACAATTACTGGCTGTACAACAACATCGGCGCCACCGGCACCTATACGTCCAACAGAGCCAACTCGGGCTATATCACCGGCGGCCGCCAACTCGGCGCGTTCGAGATCCTGAGCGCCGCGCCGGAGCCCTCCACCTGGGCGTTGATGATCATCGGCTTCGGCGGCGCCGGCGCCATGATGCGACGGCGGAGGCTCGCCCTGGCCTGATCAGCCGGAGCCGAGGGCCCGTCCCCTTGGCGCCCCGCGCGAAAGCGGGCATCGAACCGGGCGGGACGCGCGGGGTCGCGGCGGAGGGCGTATGGCGGCTTGGTCGGACGGGTATGTGACCGACATCCAGTATGTCGGCCAGTTCTATGCAGAGCTGGCGCCGCGGGCCCTGAGCTTCGCCTGCCTGCGCCAGTCGGTGCGCGCACCGGCGCTGGGGGCCGGCTCGGCCTATCTGGAGCTGGGCTGCGGACAGGGCTTCGGCCTGAACCTGCTGGCCGCCGCAAACCCCGCGATGCAGTTCTGGGGGGTCGACTTCAACCCCGCGCACATCGCCAACGCCAACCGCCAGGCGGCGGAGACCGGCCTGTCGAACGTGACCTTCGAGGACCTGAGCTTCGGTCAGATGGCGGCGCTGCCCGACGGGCGGCTGCCGCGGTTCGACGTGATCGTGCTGCACGGGGTGTTCAGCTGGGTCAGCGCCGAGAACCGGGCCTTCATCGTCCAGATCATCGACCGCGTCCTGAAGCCGGGCGGCCTGGTCTATGTGTCCTACAACTGCCTTCCGGGCTGGTCGGCGATCGCCTCGCTGCAGCGCTTCATCCAGGAGCATGTGGCGCAGGGGTCGGGCGACGTCGGTGCGAAGATCGTGGCGGCGCTGAAGGCTGCGTTGCAGCTGCAGGAGGGCGGGGCCCGGTTCTTCGAGAGCGCGCCAGCGCTCAAGGCGCGGATCGAGGAGGCGATGACGCCAGCCCGAGTACCTGGCGCACGAGTACCTGAACACCGGCGCCGAACCGCTGTTCCACGCCGACGTGGCGCGCCAGATGGACGGGGCGCGGCTGTCGTTCGTGGGATCGGCCCGCACGGGCGACGACCTGATCCACCTGGCCGCCCCCGCGGCCCTGCGGCCGATGATCGAGGAGGCCGCGGACGCGACCTGGCGGGAGACCCTCCTCGACTACGCCAACAACCGGCTGTTCCGACGCGACCTCTTCGTCCGGGGCCCCAACCCCATACCGGCGCGGGAGCGGGACGCCCTGCTCCACGCGACGCCCTTCACCCTGCTGGTGGCGCCGGAACGGGCGTCGTTCGAAGCGCCGATTCCGCTGGGATCCCTGACCGGCGACCCGAAGATCTATCGTCCCATCGTCGAGGGACTGGCGGACGGACCCAAGACCTTCGGGCAGCTCGCCCGGCTTCCCGCCCTGGCCGGCGTGCGCGCCGGCGCCTTGCTCCAGGCGCTGGGCCTGCTGATCGGCGGGCGCCAGATCCATCCGCTGGCGATGGCCGGCGACGACACCGCCGCGGCGTTCAACCGCTCGCTCCTGGCCCGGACGGCCTTCGACGAGATTCCGACACACCTTGCGGCGGCGCGGGTGGGCACGGCGGTCCAGCTGGAGGCCGAGGAGATGCTGGCTGTCCGCGACGCCCTCGAGGGCAAGGACGACACCCTCATCACCGCGCGCCGCGGATGGGAGTTCATGGCCCGCACCAACCGCCGCTTCCGGAAAGACGGCGTGGTGCTGCCCGACCAGGCCGCCCACGAGGCCGAACTCGCCGCGCGGATCGACGCCTTCAAGGCCTCGAAACTGCCCCTCCTGCGGAACCTGGGCGTGCTGTGAGGCGGCCTACGCCGCCATCCTCGCCTTGAACACGCCGTCGGGCAGGCGGGCGGCGCGGGTGGGGTGGATGAAGAAGTAGTCCTTCCAGGGGAGGCCCTCGACCAGGGTGGTGCGCTCCTCCAGGCGGTCGCCGTTCAGGGCGAACATCCGGTAGCCCAGCTTCTCGAAGATCCGCAGCACCGCCTCGCCCGAGCCGCCGAAGCGGGCCTGGAGCATGACCGGGTGGATCTCCAGCAGCACGTGGGGCAGGTCGCGGTCGAGGATCTTCAGCGCGCCCTCCAAGGCCTTCAGCTCGGCGCCCTCGATGTCCATGCGGATGAAGTCGACCTTGTCGATACCGTGCTCGGCGCAGAAATCGTCCAGCGTGACGACGGGGGTCGGCTGGACGTCCATGCCGGTGTCGTCGAGGTCGGGGCGGGCTTGGCCATTGGGCCGGGTTTCGGCGACGTAGGCGTAGGCGCGGCCCATGCGGCCCGACGTCTTCTTGGGCGTCACCAGCAGCAGTTCGCCGGGCTTGTCGGCCACGGCGGCGTGGATGGCGGTCACCTGCTTGCCGATCCGGTGCCAGGCGATGCCGACCTTCAGGACCTCGAACGCGAAGGCCGACGGCTCGAAGGCGTAGATGCGGGCCTTGGGGGCCACCTGGGTCATCACATAGGAATGGCGGCCGTCGCTGGCGCCCACGTGCAGGCAGACCGGCGCGCCCGACAGCAGGTCCGCCAAATAGGGCGTCTCGGGCTCATGCTTGGCCCAGGTCTTGTTCCGTCGCCAGGCGCGGAAGGCGTGCCCGAGCACGCGAAGCGATGGCATGGATACTCCTAAGCCGCCCCTGGTCCTTGGCGGCGCCTACGCGGCGTCGCGGACCACCGTCATCATGTAGTTCACGTCCGTGTCGGCCGATTCCGTCCATCGGCCGGTGAGCGGGTTGAATACGACGCCGAAGGGCCCATCCACAACGACCGGTTGGGATGACAGGAAGTCGCGGATTTCGCTGGGTTTCAGGAATTTGGACCAATCGTGGGTGCCGGCCGGCAGCCAGCGCAGGACATATTCGGCGCCCACCTTGGCGAGCGCCAAGGCCTTCAGCGTCCGGTTCATGGTGGCCACGATCATCAGGCCGCCGGGCTTCAGCAGCCGGGCGCAGGAGCGCAGGTAGTCGCCGGGATCGGCCACATGCTCGATCACCTCCATGTTGAGGATCACGTCGAAGGGCGGCTCGCCGGCCTCGACCAGGGCCTCGGCGGTGGAGGCGCGGTAGTCGATCTCAAGCCCCTGCTCGGCCGCATGGGCCGAGGCCGTGCCGATATTGCGTTCGGAGGCGTCGACGCCCACCACCTGGAAGCCCAGGCGGGTCATGGGCTCTGAGAGCAGGCCGCCGCCGCAGCCGATATCCAGCAGGCGCAGTCCCTCGAACGGCCGCCGCGACCTGGCGTCGCGGCCGAAGCGGTAGAGCGCCTGGTCCCGGATGAAGCCCAGCCTGACCGGATTGAACCTGTGCAGGGGCGCGAACTTGCCGCGCGGGTCCCACCACTCGGCGGCGATGCGCGAAAAGCGCTCGACCTCGGCAGGATCGATGCTGGAACGGGCGGAGGTCGGCGAACTCATGCCCCCTTCTAGCCCTTCGCGGCGCGAAAACGAAAGATTCCGGGCGTTGCCGTGGCGGCGACGGGTGGCTAGAAGGCTCCGCCCTTCGGCGGCGCAGCAACGGGTTACGATCTCACGTCCATGTCACGCCTGGTGATGAAATTCGGCGGCGCCTCGGTGGCCGACCCAAGTCCAGCGTCCAGGTCGGGGGCAGCCTCGTGACGTCCCGCCTTGTCATGAAGTTTGGCGGCACTTCGGTGGCCGACCTGGAGCGCATCCGGCGCGTGGCGCGGCTGGTGAACGCCGAGGTGCAGGCGGGCCGCCAGGTGGCGGTGGTGGTCTCGGCCATGTCGGGCAAGACCAACGAACTGGTGGCCTGGACTGACGGCGCCGGCGCGGCCGCCCAAGGCTTGACGCCCTCGGACGACGAGTACGACGTGGTGGTGGCTTCCGGCGAGCAGGTGACCGCCGGCCTGCTGGCCATGACGCTCCGCAACATGGGCGTGCGCGCGCGCTCCTGGATGGGCTGGCAGATCCCGATCATCGCGGACGACGCCCACGGCAAGGCGCGCATCGACGACATCCCGCCCGAGAAGCTGGCCGCGGCCATGGACGCCGGCGAGGTCGCGGTGATCGCGGGCTTCCAGGGCGTGACCCGCGACGGCCGCATCGCCACCTTGGGCCGCGGCGGCTCGGACACCAGCGCCGTGGCCATCGCCGCGGCCGTCGGCGCGGCCTGCGACATCTATACCGACGTGGACGGCGTCTACACGACGGACCCGCGCATCGAATCCAAGGCCCGCAAGCTGGCCAAGATCTCGTACGAAGAGATGCTGGAGATGGCGTCCCTGGGCGCCAAGGTGCTGCAGACCCGCTCGGTCGAGCTGGCCATGGCCTACAACGTGCCCGTCCGGGTGCTATCGAGTTTTGTCGAGCCCGGCGAAGCGCCCGGCCAGGGCACCATCGTGTGCGACGAGGAGGAGATCGTGGAGAAGCGGATCGTGAGCGGCGTGGCCTACAGCCGCGACGAGGCGAAGATCAGCCTCTTCGGCCTGCCCGACCATCCGGGCGTGTCGTCCATGATCTTCGGCGCGCTGGCGGATGCGAACGTGAACGTGGACATGATCGTCCAGAGCCACGCGCGCGTCGCCGACACCGCCAACATGGAGTTCACCGTCGGCAAGCGCGACGCCCAGCGGGCGGTGGAGATCCTCCGCGCCAAGCGGGCCGAGATCGGCTTCGAGGACGTGAAGGTGAACGAGGACGTCGCCAAGGTCTCGGTGATCGGGGTCG
>Ga0255338_1002334_pt1 | contig 28582 bp, 36 predicted proteins | sample MeOH1_35cm_T4_19_FD_203715 | JGI IMG/M metagenome (GOLD analysis project Ga0255338, IMG submission 203715) | Sandy soil microbial communities from University of British Columbia, Vancouver, Canada - MeOH1_35cm_T4_195 | ecosystem: Engineered > Artificial ecosystem > Sand microcosm > Unclassified ...
TCGTCCTGGACCTGCACAACTTCATGCTCACGAAGTACCTCAACGCCCCGGCCGTCGACTACCAGGCGGTGTTCGACGAGGCGATGCGGCACGCCGAGCTGCTCAAGCCCATGATGGCCGACGTTTCGCGCGAGCTGAACGAGGCGCACATCCACGGCGACAACCTGCTGTTCGAGGGCGCGCAGGGCACGCTGCTGGACGTGGACCACGGCACCTACCCGTACGTCACGTCGAGCAACTGCGTGGCCGGCAACGCGGCGGCCGGCGCCGGCATCGGCCCGGGCATGCTGCACTACATCCTGGGCATCACCAAGGCTTACTGCACCCGTGTGGGCGGTGGGCCGTTTCCGACCGAGCTGGACTGGGCCACGCCCGGCACCGTCGGCTATCACCTCTCGACGGTCGGCGCCGAGAAGGGCGTCACCACGGGCCGCAGCCGCCGTTGCGGCTGGTTCGACGCCGCGCTGCTCAAGCGCTCGGCGCAGGTCAACGGCCTGTCGGGCCTGTGCATCACCAAGCTGGACGTGCTGGACGGCATCAAGGAGCTGCAGTTGTGCACCGGCTATGAAATGGACGGCGAGCACACCGACATCCTGCCCATGGGCGCCGACGAAATCTCGCGCTGCAAGCCGGTGTACGAGACCCTGGAAGGGTGGACGCAAAGCACCGTGGGCGTGACGCAATACGACAAGCTGCCTGTCAACGCGCGTTTGTACCTGCAGCGCATCGAGCAGGTGACGGGCGTGCCCATCGATATGATCTCGACCAGCCCCGACCGCGAGCACACCATCATGAAGCGGCATCCGTATCTAGCCTGACCAGGAGCAGACTGAATGTTGACCGAAGACGGCAAGCACCTTTACGTCAGCTACGACGAGTACCACAGCCTCATCGAGAAGCTGGCCATCAAGGTGCACCAGTCGGGCTGGGCGTTCGACACCATCCTGTGCCTGGCGCGCGGCGGCATGCGGCCGGGCGATATCCTCTCGCGCATCTTCGACAAGCCGCTGGCGATCATGTCCACCAGCTCCTACCGCGCCGATGCCGGCACGATCCAGGGCCACCTGGACATCGCCCGCTACATCACCACCCCCCAGGGCGAGATCGCGGGCAAGGTGCTGCTGGTGGACGACCTCGCGGACTCCGGGCACACGCTGCACGCGGTGCTCGAGATGCTGCGTACCAGCTACAAGCCGATCACCGAGCTGCGCAGCGCCGTGCTCTGGACCAAGGGCCTGTCGAAGTTCACGCCCGATTACTCGGTGGAGTTCCTCCCCACCAACCCCTGGATCCACCAGCCGTTCGAGACCTACGACAGCATGGGCCCGGACAAGCTGCTGGAGAAGTGGAAGATCTGATCAGCCCGCGGCGACGCCGCGCAGCTGCCGGTTCAACGCACCGAACCGGCGCCGGTATTGCGCCGGCGTGAGGGCCACCTTGCGGCGAAAGAGCCGTCCGAAGAAGCTGGCGTCCTGGTAGCCCACTTCCACGGCCACGGCCTCAACGGGCAGGTTCGTGGACTCGAGTATCTGCTTGGCTTCCTCGAGCCGCAGCGTGTGGATGTATTCGATCGGGCTCATGCCCGTCGCGCGCGTGAAGCGCCGCTTGAACGTGCGCTCCGGCACGCCAGACATCGCCACCAGCTGGGCCACCGGCGATTCCCCCCGATAGTTTGACGCCGCCCAGAGCTGGCAGCGTGCCACCAGGGGATCGTCGGCGCGCGTGCCCCGGGTCAGCGAGGCATGGGCCAGGGCACTGGTCTCATTCAAGTCGAACAGGTACACGCGCGCCACCTGCATGGCTTCCTCGGGCGACGCGAACCGCGCGATCAGGGCCAGCGCGAGCATGTGCCAGGCGACACCACTGCCCGCCATCAACAGGCGCTGCTCCGGCCCGGAAACGACCAGGCCGCGCTCTGCTTGCCACCGCGTGCGGGGGTACTCGCGGGCGAGCAGGTCGCAGTACGCCCAATGCGACGTGGCATCCTGCCCGTCCAGCAGGCCCGTGCGGGCCAGGAGCAACGCGCCCGAGCATGACGAGCAGAGCGTCGCGCCCGCGTCCCAGGCCGCTCGCATCCACTGCACCTCGGCTTCGTACATGTCGCCCACCGGCGCGCCCGGCGGGATCAACAAGTCGGTGACGCACAGGATGTCGGGCCGCGGGCAATCCGCGAAGCTCGCGTCCGGCGTGATGCGAACGCCGTTGCCGGCCTCGAACGGCAGGCCGTCCCGGCTCACCACCAGGGGACGGAAGGGCGACTCGACGCCGCTCACGCCATGCAGCATCTGCCAGTCGCGCCGGGTGCCGGCCAGTGCATCGTAAAACCCATACAGTGTGGCCGCAGTGACCGCGTGGGTTCCCAGCAGCGCGACCGTAATGGGCTTTTTCGCGGGCATTGGCACGTTCGTCCGTGTGGTTGCACGAATGACTTTAGTGGATTGTGGACGCGGTGGCCAGACTGGCAGCCTGTTCAAGACCCCACCAAGGAGAGAAATCATGAACCTGATGGATGCAGCCGGACACCGCGTCTCGGGCGCCACGAGCCGCAGCCTCGAGCACTTCGAGCAAGCCGCGCGCGAACTGTTGTGCATGGTCGACGACCCGGCCGCGACCGTGGACCGTGCATTGGCGGAGAGCCCCGAAATGACCATGGCCCACGTGCTGAAGGCGTGGCTTCACCTGCTGGGCACGGAGCCGTCGGGCGTGCCTGTGGCGCGGGCGAGCTGCCAGGACGCGGCCCGGCTGCCGGCGGACGACCGCGAAGAGCGGCACCTGGCCGCGGCGAGCGCCCTGGCGCACGGCCGCTGGCGGGAGGCCGGCCTGCGCCTGGAAGACCTCAGCGCCCGCTATCCACGCGACACGCTCGCGCTGCAGGCGGGGCACCAGGTCGACTTCTTCCGCGGCGACTCGCGCATGCTGCGCGACCGTATCGCCCGCGCGCTGCCCGCGTGGGACCGGACGATCCCGGGCTGGCACGGCGTCATGGGCATGTACGCCTTCGGGCTGGAGGAAACCGGCGACTACGCGCAGGCCGAGGCGCACGGCCGGGCGAGCGTGGAACTGGAGCCCCGCGACAGCTGGGCATGGCACGCGGTCGCGCATGTGCACGAGATGCGCAATGCGCCGCGCGAGGGGATCGCGTGGCTCTCGCCCAGCCGAAAAGCCTGGTCTGCGGGCAGCTTCCTGGGCACGCACAACACCTGGCACCTCGCCTTGTTCGAGCTCGAACTCGACGGCCATGACGAGGCCTTGCGCCTGTACGACGAAGCCGTGGGTGGCACCGGATCGTCCGTGGTGCTGGACTTGGTCGACGCGAGCGCCATGCTCTGGCGCCTGCGGCTGCGCGGCGTCGACGTGGGCCGGCGCTGGAACGGTGTCGCCGACCGGTGGGCCGCCGTCCTGGCGGATGGAGGCGCCGGTCAGTACGCGTTCAACGACGTGCACGCGATGCTGGCGTATGTCGGCGCCGAGCGCGCGGCTGCGCAGGGCGAACTGCTGAAGGCGATGGAGGACGCCGCGCGCGAAAGCGCCGATAACGGCGAATTCACGCGGGAGGCCGGCTTGCCGGTCGCCCGTGCGGTCCAGGCGCTCGGTGCCGGCGACGCCGCACGCGCTGTCGCGCTGCTGCGCCCTGTGCGCAGCCAGGCCCACCGTTTCGGCGGCAGCCACGCGCAGCGCGACCTGATCGACCTGACGCTGATCGATGCGGCGCAGCGGGCCGGTGACCGGCCCCTGGCCGCGGCCCTGGCGGCCGAGCGTGCCGCCCAGCGGCCGCACAGCCCGCTGGCCCAGCGGCTCACGAAGCGGCTGCATGTCGGGATGGCTTGACGGCGCTAACATGCGTGGATGAGCAAACCGATCACCGATCTCATCCACCATCCGTACACGCCCCCGGCGGGGTTCAACGCACCGCAGCCGGGGGTCTTCAAGGCCTCCACCGTCATCTTCCCCAACGTCGCCGCGATGCGTGCGCGCGACTGGAAGCAGAAGGTCGGCTACACCTATGGCCTGCACGGCACGCCTACCACGTTCACGCTGGAAGAGCGGATCGCCTCGCTCGAGGGCGGCAAGCACTGCATCCTGGTGCCCAGCGGCCTCGCAGCCATCGCGAACGTCGCGATGGCGCTGCTCAGGAGCGGCGACGAGGTGCTCATCCCCGACAACGCCTACGGCCCGAACAAGGCGCTGGCCGACGGCGAGCTGAAGAACTGGGGCATCACGCACCAGATCTACGACGCCATGAACCCGGCCGACCTGCAGGCGCGCATCGGGCCGAAGACGAAGCTGGTGTGGCTGGAGGCGCCGGGCTCGGTCAGCATGGAGTTCGTCCCGCTGCCGGCACTCGCGGCCATCTGCCGCGAGCGCGGCGTGACGACGGCGCTGGACAGCACCTGGAGCGGCGGCATCGCGTTCAACGGGTTCGAGGCCGGCGCCGACATCGTCGTTCATGCGCTCACCAAGTATCCCAGCGGCGGCGGCGACGTGCTGATGGGCGCAGTGATCACGCGCGACGACCAGCTGCACCTCGCGCTCAAGCTCACGCACATGCGCGTGGGCTGGGGCGTCGGCGTGAACGATGTCGAGGCCATCCTCAGGTCGCTGCCCAGCGTGGCGCTGCGCTACCGCGCCCATGACAGGGCCGCGCGAGAACTGGCCGCGTGGTTCAAGGGGCGGCCGGAGATTTCGCACCTGCTGCACCCTGCGTTCGAGGGCTCGCCCGGACACCCTCATTGGCAGGCCCTGTGCGGCGGCAACGGGGGGTCCGGGACGGAGGCCGGCGGCGCCGCGGCGGGACTGTTCTCGGTCGTTTTCGACCAGCGGTTCAGCAGCGCGCAGGTGGATACGTTCTGTGACGCCTTGAAACTTTTCAAGCTCGGTTATTCGTGGGGCGGGCCGGTGAGCCTCGTCGTCCCGTACGACATCGCGTCCATGCGCAGCGCGCGGCTCGGGGCTTGCCCGTACAAGGGCGTGCTGGTGCGCTTCTCGGTCGGGCTGGAGGCGGTGGAAGACCTGCGGGCCGACCTGGAACGGGCGTTAACGGCTTTGGGCTAGCAGCCAGTTCCCGAGGGCCCCTTTTATCGCTTACATTGGCCCCATCGACAGCCTAGAAACGGAACCCCTGTGGCCACACCCAATTACGGATACGAGAAGCGGCAGAAAGAGCTGGCCAAGAAGCGCAAGAAGGAAGACAAGCTCAAGGCCAAGGCCGAGCGCAAGCAGGGCGGGCCGGGAGAAGGTGACGCATCGTCCGGCCAGGATGGCGAGCCCGGCGGCCAGCCGCCTGGGACGCCGTCGCAGGCCTAGCCGGTGCCGAGCCGCCTCAAACCGGCGACGCCCCCCCGGGGGGCAGGGCTTCAGCCCGTGGGGGCCCTAGACTAGCCGCTTCGTCCCGCAAGATCCTCGCAGCCAGATCTCCCATCGCTCCCATCGAACGATCGGCCGGAGCGATCGGCCTGGCGTTCGCATAGCCCGCGAAATTGCGCGCGATCGACGCGGCATAGCCCGGGTCGTAGTGTTTGAGCAGCAGCTCGCGCACCACCGCCTCCGTTTCACCTGCGGCCACCTGTGCCTGCCAGCCCTGCACCACGGCCTTGCCCCGCAGCTCGGTCAAGGCGCCGAGCCGCTCGCAAAAAAGCGCCTGGTCCCGGGCGAAGAAGTCGTAGTCCTCCAGCAGCAGCGCCACCCGCTCGTCGTCGGGCAGGTCCAGCCGCAGGCAGGGGCTCGCGCGCATGCGCTCGATCAGCGCATCCGGCACGGCCAGGTTGCCGACCTTCTTGCTTTCGCTCTCCACGTAAACCGGCCGCGAGGGGTCGAAACGGCGCAGCGCGTCCCACACCAGCGTGTCGAAGCGCTTCTGCGTGGGCTGCGGCTGCCCCGGGATCATGCCCAGCACGGAACTGCGGTGGCTGGCGAGCGCCTCCAGGTCCAGCACCTGCGCGCCGGCCTGCGCCAGCGCGCGCAGCAGGCGCGTCTTGCCGGAGCCGGTGGGCCCGCACACGACGCGCAAGGCGTAGCGGGCCGAGAGTTCCGGCAGGGCCGCCAGCACGGCGCTGCGGAAGGCCTTGTAGCCGCCCTCGACCACGCTCACCTTGAAGCCGATCTGACCCAGCACCAGCGCCAGCGAGCCGCTGCGCTTGCCTCCGCGCCAGCAGTAGACCAGGGGCTGCCAGGTGCGGGGCTTGTCGATCACGTCACGCTCGATGTGGCGGGCGATGTTGGCGGCCACGAGGGCCGCTCCGCGCTTTTGCGCCTCGAACGGGCTGACCTGCGCGTAGATGGTGCCGACCAGCTTGCGCTCCTCGTTGTTCAGGGACGGCCAGTTCAGGGCGCCGGGCAGGTGGTCGAGCGCGTACTCGTCTTCGCTGCGGGCGTCGATGATCGCGCCGAACTCATCCAGCCGGGCGATGGCATCGGCCGCCGGTAGGGACTGGACGCTCACGAGCCGGCGATCCCCGCCGACACCGGCGCGGGCAGCAGTTTCTTCAGCTCCGGCCAGATGTTCTCCAGGATCAGCGGCTGCGCCGCTTCGGTGGGGTGGATGCGGTCGGGCTGGAACAGGCGCGTGGCATCCACGCCGTCGGCCACGCCCTTGAGCATGAACGGGACGAGGGCGGTCTTGTGGGATTTGGAGACCGACTGGTACAGGCCTGCGAAGCGATTGGCATAGTCGGTCCCGTAGTTGGGCGGCACCTGGATGCCCACGAGGAGCACCTTCGCCCGGCCCTTCTGCGCCGTCTCGGCCATGTGCGCCAGGTTCTCCTCGGTCAGCGCCAGCGGCAGGCCGCGCAGGGCGTCGTTGCCGCCCAGTTCGATGACCACCACGTCCGGCTTGTGCTGCGCCAGGATCGCGGGCAGGCGCGACCGGCCGCCGGACGTCGTATCGCCGCTGATGCTGGCGTTCACGACGCGCGCCGGGATTCTCTGGGTGGCCAGCCGCTTCCCCAGCAGGGCGACCCACCCGGTGCCGCGCTTCAGGCCATACTCGGCGGAGAGCGAGTCGCCGACGACCAGGATCGTCCTGGGCGCGGGCGACGCAGGCGCGGCCGCCGCGGGCAGGGCATAACATCCAGCTAACGCGGCCGCGATAAAGTGGCGGCGACTCAACCATCCAGCAAACATGTCCGATCCCATCATTTCTGTCGAGCACGTGCACAAGTCGGTCACGGACTCGACCGGCACCCTCGACATTTTGCGCGATATCGACTTCACGCTGGCCCCGAAGGAGACTGTCGCCATCGTCGGCGCCTCCGGTTCGGGAAAAAGCACGCTGCTGTCCATCATCGCAGGGCTGGATACGCCGACGAAGGGGACGGTGCGGCTGGCCGGTGAGGACCTGTTCGCGATGGACGAAGACGAGCGGGCTGCGCTGCGCGCCCGCAAGGTCGGCTTCGTCTTCCAGAGCTTCCAGCTGCTGGGCAACCTCACGGCCCTGGAGAACGTCATGCTCCCGCTGGAACTGGCCGGCCGCAAGGACTCGCGCAAGGCCGCGACCGAGATGATGGCCCGGGTGGGCCTGGCGCAGCGGCTGGGCCACTACCCGCGGGTGCTGTCCGGCGGCGAGCAGCAGCGCGTGGCGCTGGCGCGCGCCTTCGTGGTCCAGCCGGCCGTGCTGCTGGCCGACGAACCCACCGGCAGCCTGGACTTCGCCACCGGCGAAACCGTGATGGAGCTGATGTTCGACCTGAACCGTGAGCAGGGCACGACGCTGGTGCTGGTGACGCACGACCGCGCCATCGCCACCCGTTGCGAGCGCCGCATCACCATCGAAGCGGGCCGGGTGGTGGCCGAGCTTGCCTCCGCCGCGGCAACGCTGGCCTGAGCGCCGGGTGTGGGAACGACGGGGATAATCCCCCGATGTCCTCACCCAAAGTCCTGTTCGGGTTCCACGCCGTGGGCGTGCGCCTCAAGACCGCCCCCCAGTCCGTCATCGAGATCTACGCCGACCCGACCCGCAAGGATGCACGGATGCGGCAATTCCTGGAGCGTGCCCAGGAGGCCGGCACCCGCGTGATCGACGCCGACGGGATGCGCCTGGCCAAGCTGGCGGGCAGCCACGGCCACCAGGGGGTGGCGGCGCGGGTGCAGGCCCTGCCGGTGTCCCATTCGCTGGATGACCTGCTGGACGGCATCGAGGGCCCGCCACTGCTGCTGGTGCTGGACGGCGTCACCGACCCCCACAACCTGGGCGCCTGCCTGCGCGTGGCGGACGGGGCGGGCGCGCATGCGGTGATCGCGCCGAAAGACCACGCGGTGGGCATCAACGCCACCGTGGCGAAGGTGGCGAGCGGCGCCGCCGAAACCATCCCCTACTTCATGGTCACCAACCTGGCCCGCACGCTGGGTGAGCTGAAGGAGCGCAGCATCTGGTGCATCGGGACCAGCGACGACGCCCCGAAGACCGTCTACCAGGCCGACCTGAAGGGGCCGGTGGCGCTGGTGCTGGGCGCAGAGGGCGCGGGCATGCGCCAGTTGACGCGCAAGACCTGCGACGAGTTGGTGGGCATCCCCATGCGCGGCGCCGTGGAAAGCCTGAACGTGTCGGTGGCCAGCGGCGTGTGCCTGTACGAGGCGCTGCGCCAGCGCTCGTGAGGGCGCCTTGACCGAGCCTGTCCGCCACTGGGTGCGTGCCGCGAGTCGCATCGCGGTGCTCACCGGCGCGGGCATGAGCGCCGAATCCGGCGTGCCCACCTTCCGCGATGCCCAGACGGGGTTGTGGGCGAAGTTCGATCCCCGGCAGCTGGCGTCGGAACACGTGTTCCGCGCCAGCCCGAAGATGGTGTGGGACTGGTACGCCTTCCGCCGCGAGATGATCGCCAAGGTCGAGCCCAATGCGGGCCACCGCGCGCTGGCTGCGTTTGCGCAGCGTCACCCCGGGCGCCTCACGCTCATCACCCAGAATGTCGATGGCTTGCACCAGCGCGCGGGGAGCGAAGGCGTGCTGGCGCTGCACGGCAACATCTTCGAGGACAAGTGGCTCGATAAGCCCGGGGCGTGCTGCCATGCGGATGCGGCCGTTGCCGGCACTCCGCCATACTGTGACCGTTGCGGCAACCTGCTGCGCCCCGCGGTGGTGTGGTTCGGCGAGGCCCTGCCGCAGCGGGCGCTGGCGGCGGCGGAGGCCGCCGCCAGCGAATGCGACCTGATGCTCGTGGTCGGCACCTCGGGCGTCGTCTACCCGGCGGCGGGCCTGGCGCGCACGGCCGCGGGGAAAGTCGTCATCATCAACCCCGAGCCCACCGAGCTCGACGACGCGGCCGATGCGGTGCTGCGCGGCAAGGCGGCGCAGCTGCTGCCCTTACTCCTGGAGGATTGAATCCATGTTTCGAATCAAGGCATTCACCGCCGCGCTCGCCACGATCGCCGTGGCAACGCTGCTGGCGTCGTGCACGCAGGAGCAGCAGAACAAGCTGGGCCGCGACATCCAGAACTGGACGGGCACCAACGGCGTGATGGAAATCTATGCCGGCGAGAAGCTGGTGCGCCGCTTCGTCAAGGTGGACAAGGTGAGCACGGCGATGGGGACCGACGACAACACGCCGCGCGCCTACCGCTTCGGCTACGGCGTGCTCGACGAGAACCTGAACTTCATGGCGGACCCGGGAGAGAAGAAGGTGTACTTCGAGGTGAGCGACTTCAGCACGTATGTCTTCTTCGAGAACCCCAGATAGCGCGCAGGCTCGCCGTCACCCCAACTCGAAGAACCGCATCACCACCTTGTCCGGGTGTCGGGCGCCGGTGCCGACGAACATCCGCTCGTTGACCCAGCCCAGCGCGGCGGAAGTGGTTTCGAAACTCGGGCTGCAGCGGAAGTAGACCAGGACCGGGTCCACGGGCTCGCCGCGCACCAGCCGCGCCATCAGCTCCGGCGGCCCCGAGCGGATCGCGCGGTTGCGCACATAGATCAGGTCGCCGGCATCCGTCTCCAGCACGTAGCGCGCATCGAGCTCCGCGAGCGTATCGTTCAGCACCAGCTGGAAATCCGCCCCGCCCGGCAGCACGCGCGCCCGCCAGCCGTCGCCCACCGCGTCACCCCCGAGGATGGGAATCAGCCGCCGCCGGCCGCGTGCCACGCGGCCGACTTCCTGCGGCTTGTCCACCTGCACGGACAGGTCGGCGAAGAAATTGAGGGGTGGGGTGGGGAGGGCCATGGGGGATTATCAACACGGGGGCCGGGTGCGCATTTCACACGGAATGTGCTTTGAGCGGGTGCGGGGTTTGTGGCTTAATTTATCCAGGCAGTCGAACAACACACGACGAAAATGTGTCGCCGGCAAGACTGCTTGCACCCCACATGCCAACCGAACTGTCGCCTCGACTCGCTTCAATCGTGGACGCTCTGCCGCTGAAGCCTGGATTCCGTGTGCTGGAGATCGGTTGCGGCCCTGGCGCAGCTGCACGGGTGATTGCTCACCGCATAGTGGGAGGATATGTCCTTGGCATCGACCGCTCTGCGAAGGCCATCGCCCAGGCTTTGGCTGGCTCGCAGGCGGAGGGCACGAGCGTGTCATCCACAAGCACTTCAACTCTCACTGGTTGACAACGATACTACGATCGAAGCCGCGCGCATCGTGGACGAGCTGAACATTGCGATGAGCTGGCTGAGCTACCCGGGGTGCCAGAACGGCACCGCACTGGCTCACGAGGTTCAATTCGCCGCGTGTAGGCTTTCCCCGATCCGCCGGCCGGTGCCCAGCCTCGTTGAACCTGGAGGTCTTTCCATGCTGAAGACATACCGTGGCAGCTGCCATTGCGGCGCCGTCCGATTCGAGGCCGAGCTCGACCTCAGCCAGAGCAGCTATCGCTGCAACTGTTCGATCTGCCGCCGAACGCGCTTCTGGCCGGCCGTCGCCCGGCCGGAAGGCTTCCGGATGCTGGCCGGCGAGGGCGACCTGACGCAGTACCTCTTCAACACGAGGAAGAACCAGCATTACTTCTGCAGGTATTGCGGCGTGCGCGCGTTCGGCGTCGGCACCGAGACGCCCATCGGCAAGATGTACGGCGTGAACCTGGGGTGCCTCGAAGACGTCACCGAGGAACAGCTGTCGCGAGTGCCCGTCACGTATGTGGATGGGCGGAACGACCGCATGGCCACGCCCGAGTTCTTTGCCCATCTGTGAGCCATGCCCCCTTACCAGCTCCTGGCCGACGTGGTGCTGGCGGTGCATGTCGCCGTCGTCGCGTTCGTCGTGGGCGGGCTGGTGGTGGTGATCGCGGGCAACCTGCTCCGGTGGCGCTGGGTCAATGGGCTGTGGTTCCGGATCGCCCACCTGGGCGCCATAGCCTTCGTCGTTGCGGAAACCTGGCTCGGCATGGTTTGCCCGCTGACGTCGCTGGAGGTGTGGTTGCGCGCGAATGCGTGGCAGGGCGGCTACACCGGCGGCTTCATCGAGCACTGGCTGCAGCGCCTGCTTTACTACGATGCGCCGCCCTGGGTCTTCACCACCGTCTATTCGCTGTTCGGGCTGGCCGTCGTGGTGACTTGGTGGTGTTACCCGCCACTGCGCAAGCCGCGATGACGCGGGTATGCTGGCGCCATGGTTTCCACCAAGCTGCTTTCATCCATCGCCCTCGCACTGTCACTGGCCTCCTGTGGCGGCGGCGGCGGCGACGCGCCCACCGAGCCGGGCGCAGTGACGTTCGCCTTCCGGCTGCGCGGCCTGCCCGCGTCGGAGGAGTTTCGCGTGTCCACGACCTCGCCGAGCCTGATCTCCCAGGCGCGGGCGCAGCTGCTGCTGCCGGAGTCGCAGCGCATGATGTTCATCTCGGGGACGATCCAGCTGGGCAGCGGCGGCTACAACCTGGGGTGGAGCTGGCACTTGACCCAGGCCGAGCTGGTCGATGCGGCCACCGAGGTGTGCGACGGCCGGCCGAGCCTTGTCCAGGCGGACCTGGACTACTGGCTGGACGTCGTCCAGCGCTTCTGCCCCTGGGGTTCCTACGTGTACGCCGAGGTCCTGTGAAGGCGCGCGCCGGATGCTCCATCACCTCTCGCTAGGCGTCGCCGACCTCCAGCGTGCCGCCGCCTTCTACGATGCGGCGCTCGGCGCCCTGGGCTACGTGCGCGCATGGACCGATGCAACGGGGATCGGCTATGGCGGGCCGGGCGGCGGCGACAAGCTCGCCATCAAGCAGCGAGGCGCGGATGCGGCGGTGCCCGGCCCGGGGTTCCACGTGGCCCTTGCCGCGCCGGACCGCGAGAGCGTCGCGCGCTTTCATGCAGCGGCGCTGCAACACGGGGGCCAAGACAACGGACCGCCGGGCTTGCGCCCGCATTACGGCCCGCACTACTATGCGGCCTTCGTCATCGATCCCGACGGGCATCCCCTCGAAGCCGTCATGAACATGTGAACGCCATCACCTACCGGTCCGGCGATGTGTCCGACGCCTTGTGCATCGGCGTGCTGGGCACGCAGGTCTTCCTGGACACCTATGCGCCGGAGGGCATCCGCACCGCGCTGGCGCGGGAGGTGCTGGGCAACTTCTCGATGCCGGCCATCCAGGCCCAGATGGAAAGTCCCTGGGCCGCCTTCATCCTCGCGGAGCGCGCCGGGCACCTGATCGGGTTCGCGCAGCTGACGCACGGGGCCCGCCATCCCCTTGTCCCCTACAGGCGTGCCACCGAACTGAACCGGCTGTACGTGCACGAGCGATTTACGTCGCAGGGCGTCGGCAAGGAGCTGCTCCAGGGCGCCGAGGCGCTCGCCGCCTCGCACGGCGCGGCGGCGATGTGGCTCACCGCCTGGGTCCAGAACCAGCGCGCGGTGCTCTATTACCCCCGGCGCGGCTACAAGGACGTGGGCGCCTCGACGTACAGCTTCGAGGGAGATCACTACGAGAACCGGGTCTTCGTCAAGGTGCTGGAGCACGGCGGCCCGGCGGCGTCGCAAGCGGCGGGCTGAGCATGCAGTTCACCGAGCTTCCCGAGTCGCCGCACGAGCTGGTTACCCTGAGGCCCATCGTCGCGGGCGACCTTCCGGCCTGGTACGGTTATCTCTCGCAGCCGGTTGTCTTCGAGCACACCAGCTGGGACGTCAAGTCCCATGAGGATCTGGCGCACTACGCTTCGGACGATCCGCCAACGCCGTCGTCGCTGTTGCGCCTGGCGATCGCGCTGCGATCCACCAACGCCCTGGTGGGCACGGCGGGTTTCCACACGGTATCGCCGCCGCACTGCTCGGCCGAAATGGCTTACGACCTGGCGCCGGACTACTGGGGCAAGGGCATCGCCACGGCCACTTGCGCGTCGCTTGTGCGTTGGGCGCACGAGCACGCCGGGGTCGTGCGGGTGCAGGCGACGACGCTGGCTTCCAACGCGCGGTCGCAGCGTGTGCTGCAGCGCTGCGGCTTCGAACGTGAAGGCCTGCTCAGGAGTTATCGCGTGGTGCGCGGGCATCCCGGTGACTTCTGGATGTACGCACATGTCGCTTCGCCGGCCCGCTGACCTGCCGCGCAACGCGATGGCCTCCCCAATCCGCATCCTGCCGATCACGCTCGCCGACCAGGCCGAGTTTCTCGCCGCGGCCTCGCGCAGCCGCAAGCTCCATCACCCGTGGGTATCGCCACCCCTGGGGCCCTCGGGCTTCGAGGCGCTTGCCACGGGGGCCCAGGGGCCCGTGCACCGGGGCTACGTCGTTCGCCACGCCCGCACCGGTGAGCTGGTCGGGTTCATAGCCATCACCAACATCGTGCGCGGCTTCTTCCAGAGCGCCTACCTGGGCTACTACGCCTTCGCCGGCCATGAGCGGCAGGGCCTGATGCGCGCAGCCCTCGGGCTGGCGGTGCGAAGGGCTTTCGCCGAGCTGAAGCTGCATCGCCTGGAGGCCAACATCCAGCCGGCCAACGTCGCGTCGATCGCGCTCGTGCGCTCGTGCGGCTTCACCAAGGAAGGCTATTCGCCGCGCTACCTCAAGATCCGCGGGCGCTGGCGCGACCACGAGCGCTGGGCGATACTGGCGCGATGAACCCAGGCCTGGCAAGCATCGGCATGGCAACCATCGAGTCCCGGCGCCTGGTGCTGGAGCCGCAGGTGGCCGCCCATGCGCAAGCCATGTTCGACGTCCTGGGCGACCCGGCGATCTACCAGTACGAGAACGAGCCGCCGTCATCCGTCGAATGGCTGCGCGACCGGTTCGCCAGGCTGGAAGCCAGGCAGCCCCCCAACGGCGGGCAGCATTGGCTCAACTGGGTGATCCGTCTGCCATCCGGGGAGCTCGCCGGTTATGTCCAGGCCACCGTGTGCGCCGACGGCCGGGCCGCCATCGCCTACATCCTGCACAGCCGGTACTGGGGCCAAGGACTGGCGAGCGAGGCTGTCGAGGCCATGATCACCGAGCTCAAGGCCCGCTACCATGTCCGCACGATGTCGGCGGTGCTCAAGCGCGGCAACCTGCGCTCGCTGCGCCTGCTGGAGCGCCTGGGCTTCTCCCGCGCCTCGGCGGAACTTCACGCCGCGCTGGGAGCGGAGCCCGACGAATTGCTGATGATCCGGAACTGACAAGGAGATACGATGCTTTCCCTCGAGACGATCCAGAAGCTGATGGAGCCGCTGTTCCCGGGCCTGATGGGCGTGCGCGTGGTCGAGGCGACGCCGGAGCGCATCGTCGGCGAACTCGCCGTGCGCCCGGACCTGTGCACCGCCGGCGGCATCCTGCACGGTGGCGCGTACATGGCCTTTGCCGACACGCTGGGCGCGGTGGGCACGATCGTGAACATGCAGCAGGGAAAGCGCACCACCACCACCGATTCGAGCACCAAGTTCATCGGCGGCGCCAAGGTGGGCACGACCGTGGTCGGTGAGTGCACGGCGCTGCACCGCGGGAAGACGACGATGGTGTGGCAGACGGCGATCCGCACGGCCGAGGGCAAGCTCTGCGCGGTGGTGACGCAGACGCAGCTGATGCTGGATGCCTGACGCGAGGTGTCGGGACCAGCCCGGACGCCGCCCTTCATGCGCATCCTGCTCACGCTGATCGCCATCGCCGCGGCGCTCTATATCTCGGCCTGCGCGGCTCTGTACTTCTTCCAGCGTTCGCTGATCTACTACCCGCAGCCCGGCGCCAATGGCTCCGCTGCGGGCCGCATGAACCTGCGCTCGGGCGAGGTGGACCTGGTCATCTCGATCCGTGAGCGCGCCGGCCCCGCCGCGGTGATCTACTTCGGCGGCAACGCGGAAGACGTGTCGGCCAGCCTGCCCGAGCTCTCGCAGGCATTTGCGGATCGCGCGCTGTACCTGATGAACTACCGCGGCTACGGCGGCAGCGCGGGCTCCCCCACGGAGGCGGCGCTGCACCACGACGCGCTGGCGCTGTTCGACATGGCCCGCAGGAACCACCAGGATATCGTGGTGGTCGGGCGCAGCCTGGGCACGGGCATCGCCATCCGGCTCGCGACACAGCGAGAGGTGTCGCGGCTGGTGCTCGTGACACCCTACGACAGCCTGCAGGAGCTGGCGGCGGCGCAATTCCCGCTCTTCCCGGTGCGCTGGCTGCTGGACGACAAGTACGAATCGAACCGGTACGCGCACCAGGTCGTCGCGCCGACGCAAGTCATCGTGGCCGAGCATGACGAGGTGATCCCCAGGGCGAGCACGGACAGCCTCTTCAGGCGCTTCCCACCCGGAGTGGCCCGGCTCACGGTGCTGGCGGGCGCGGGACACAACTCGGTCTCGGCGCACCCGCATTACCTCGAAGTACTGCGCGGCTCCCGCTGAAATCGCCGGCGGCCGGCTCAGGCCCAGCCCATCCAGCCCAGGAAGGCGCCGGCCCCGAGCAGCCACAGCAGGTGGACCTGGGTGCGCCATACGATCGCGGCGGAGATGATGGCGATGAGCCAGATGGGCCAATCGCGCAGCGCGTAGTGGCTGCCGGTGGCGAGGATCCAGCCGGTCGCCACCAGCAGCGCGATGACGATGGGGGCCATGCCCTGCTTGAACGCGCGCACGCCGCGCAACTCGCGGTTCGCATGGCCCCACTGCGCAGCGAGGTAGGTGAGGGTGGTACTGGGGATCATGATGCCCAGCATGGCGATCGCCATGCCCAGCAGCGCGGTGGGCAGGCCGCCGGCGTTGAGGCCGACGTTCCACCCCAGCAAGGCGATGAACAGGACATTGGGGCCGGGCGCCGCCTGGGCGATGGCGATCGAGGCGTTGAACTGCGGGTCGGTGAGCCAGGCCTGGCGGTCCACGAGGAAGCGATGCTGGTCGGGGGCGGTGGTGATCGCGCCGCCCACGGAGAGCAGCGACAGCGACAGGTAGTGCACGAACAGGGCCAGCCAGTCGGCGCCGGACATCGCGATCGTCATGTGCCGGCCTTTCCCATCTTGCGGTACGTCAGCACGCAAGACAGGCCGCCCAGTCCCAGGAGCACATAGGCCAGGGGCCAGCGCAGCAGCGCGATGCCGACGAACGTCGCGGCGCCGAACGCGATGCAGGCCGGGACGCCGAGCGGGTGCTTCCGGACGGCGCCCATCAGCTTGAGCCCGGTGGCGGTGATCAGCCCGGCGGCCACGGCGGCCATGCCGCGCAGCGCGCCGGCCACTTGCGGGTTGCCCGCGAACTGGGCGTACACCAGCGCCAGCGCCAGCACCACCAGCAAGGGGACGGTGAGCATGCCGGCCAGCGCCGCCATCGCCCCGCGCAGGCCGAAGTAGCGGCCCCCGATCATCAGCGACAGGTTGACCACGTTGGGGCCGGGCATGATCTGGGCCACGGCCCAGTCCTCCACGAACTCCTCGCGCGTCATCCAGCGCTTCTTCTCGACGAGTTCGCGCTGCACCACGGCCAGCACGCCGCCGAAGCCCTGCAATGCGAGGAGCGTGAACGAGAAGAAGAGGTCCGAGAGCGACTTGGGCTGCGGCCGGGCCGATGCTGCGTCTTGCGGTTCGAGGGACGCTACGGTCGGTGAAGTCATGCGCCCGATTATCTGTCCGCCGCCTGTCAGGCTGCTGGCACGCGGGTACTCGCGGGACGCGCCGCGAGCCATAGCCCGGCCGCGATCAGCACCAGCGCGCCGAGCATGGCGGGGTGCAGCGATTCGCCCAGCAGCGCCCAGCCCAGGAGCGCCGCCGTAAGCGGGTTCAGGGCGAGGAACACCGTGACGCGGGTGGGCGACTCGTGCTTGAGCGCGTACAGCCACCAGAAGTAACCGATGCCGCTGGAGACGCCGATGAAGGCGATCGCGGCCCAGGCCTGGGCGCCGAAGGTGAAGACGCGCGCGGGCCACTGTTCGCCGAGGGCCAGCAGCGCGAGGAAGAACACCGAGGCCAGCATCGCGAACGCCGAGACCGGGACCGTCGGGTAGCGCTGCAGGTAAGGGCGGTACAGCACGCTGCACAGCGCACCCGTGCAGGCCGCCCCGGCGACGGCGAGTTCGCCCCACCAGTGGCCCGATTGGGGCGCACCGAGCTTGGGCCAGAGGGAGACGGCCACGCCTGCGATGGAAAGCAGGACACCTGCAACCAGCGCGGGCGTGATGCGCTCGCGGCCGAGCGCCGCCGCCAGCAGCAGCGTGAGCAAGGGGAACAGGCTGAAGATCAGCGCCGCCTGCGCCGCGGCGATGTGCTGCAGCCCGAAATTCAGGAGCGCGATCAGGATGCCGAACTGCCCGATGCCGAGCGCGGCCATGGCGAGAAGGTCTTTCGCGCTGGCGGGCATGCTCTTGACCGCCAATGCCTTCCACGCAAACGGCGCAAGGCATGCGAACCCGATCGCGTAGCGCAGCATCGCCAGTGTCAGCGGCGGCACCTCGGCCACGGCGAAGCGCGACGCGACGATGGCGGCGCCCACCTGGACCCCGGTCGCCGCGGCCGCGAGCAGGGCGGGCCGGTGCCCGGCCGCCTCAAACCGGCCGCACCCGCTCGGGGGGCAGGGCTTTAGCCCGTGGAGGCCTAGGTTGATAGCTTCAGCTCCCAGGTTTCGGCGACGAGTTTCTGGCCGTAGGCATCGTGCGGCTCGCTCTTCACGTGCCTGAACCCGCGCGACTTGTAGATCGCCCGGGCGGCGAACAGGTTGCTCTGCGTCCACAGCACCAGCTTGCGGTAGCCCTTGGCCCGGGCGAACGCGATGCACTCGTCGGTCAGCCGCGCCCCCAGGCCATGACCGCGCGCCGCCGGCGTGAGGATCAGCAGGCGCAGTTGCGCGACGGTGGCCGAGCGGCGCACCACGAACACCGACCCGACACGCTCGCCGTCGATCTCCGCGATCCACCCTTTCTCCCGCGCGGGGTCGAAGTGCTCGATGTATCTGGCGGCGATGCCGGCGACGAGGCCCTCGAACTCGCTGGTGAAGCCGTATTCGCGTGCGTAGATCTCGCCGTGCTGCATCACGACCCAGCCCATGTCGCCGGGCCGCGGGTCGCGCAGCACCACCGTTCGGGTGGCCTCGGACGGGGGCTCGAGCAATTGCTGCACCGTGCCCATGGCAGCGATCAGCTTTTCGCGTGCGGGGGTTGGCAGCGTCGCCAGCAGGTCCGCTGCCTCATCGCGGGACTTCTGCTGCAGCGGCGCGAAAGCCGCGTGGCCCGCCCCGGTGAGCTGGAGCAGGCTTTGCCGCGCGTCGGCGGGCGAGGGTGTGCGGGCGAGCCATCCGCGCGCCTCGAAGCGGCGCAGGATGCGGCTGAGGTAGCCGGTGTCCAGCGAGAGGTCGCGCCCCAGCTCGGTGGCGGTGGGCTGGTCGCGGTGCGCCAGCTCGTAGAGCACCCGGACCTCCGTCAGCGACAGCTCGCCGCCCAGGTACGGGTCCAGCACGCCGATGCGCTGGGTGTAGAAGCGGTTGAAGCCGCGCAGGGCCTTGACCTGCGCGGACGCGACGGGGCCGGCCGGTTCGTTCATGCCTGACATCGTCAGGCAATTGATTGCCTAAGTCAAGTAATCGGGGTTGTCACACCGTCATGCCGCCCGACACCTCGATCACCGCGCCATTGACGTAGCTGGCCTCGTCGCTGGCGAGGAAGCAATAGACGTTGGCGATCTCCTCGGGCGTTCCGAGGCGGTGCAGTGGCACGCGGTGCTTCATGTCGTCCAGCACCTTGTCCGGGATCGTGTCCAGGATGTGCGTCATGATGAAGCCGGGCGCCACCGCGTTCACGCGCACGCCCTTGGGGCCCAGCTCGCGGCTCCAGGTCTTGGTGAAGCCGAGCACGCCGAACTTGGTGGCGGCATAGTTGGTCTGGCCGAAGTTGCCGTACAGGCCCACGACCGAGCTGGCATTGAGGATCGCGCCTTTGCCCTGCGCCACCATGGTGTGCGACACCGCCTGCGCGCAATGGAACACGCCGCGCAGGTTGACGTCGATCACCCGGTCGAACTGCTCGATCGTCATCTTCTGCAGCCGGGCATCCTGCGTGATGCCGGCGTTGTTCACCAGCACGTCGATGCGGCCGAAGCGTTCCTGCACCTGCGCCGTCGCGGCGTCCACCATCTCGCGCTGGGTGACGTCCACGACCCAGCCGGCCGCCTCGGCGCCGGCTTCGCGGCACGCGCGAACGGCCTCATCGATGCCGGACTGCGCGAGGTCCCAGATGGCGACTGTCGCGCCTTCGCGCGCGAATTTCAGGGCGGTGGCCAGGCCGATGCCCTGGGCAGCGCCGGTGATGATGCAGACCTTGTCCTGGAGGCGGGTGGATTTCATGGCGATGTTACGGCTGAGCTGGAAATGCCGCGAACATAGCATGCAGCCGAGCCGTGGCCGTTGCGCATGCGCAAGCCGGCCTCAGAGCAGGCGCTTGACGGTGCGGATCACCGAGTCTGCGAGCTTTCCGTAGGGCGGCCGCAGCAGCCAGGTGCCGGAGAGCCGCGACTGCTCGAACACCGGCTTTTCCTTGGAGAAGATGCGGAACCCGTATTCCCCGTGGTAGGCGCCCGAGCCGCTGTCGCCCACGCCGCCGAAGGGAAGGTTCTCCTGCGCGATGTGCAGCAGCGCGTCGTTGATGGTGACGCCGCCGGACACGGTTTCGCGCAGCACCCGTTCCTGGTTGGCGCGGTCGCGGCCAAACCAGTACAGGGCCAGCGGCCGGGCCCGCGCATTCACGAACGCAATCGCTTCGTCCAGCGAGCCGTAGCCCATCACCGGCAGCAGGGGGCCGAAGATCTCTTCCTGCATCACGGCCATGGCGTCGTCGACGCCGAGCAGCAGCGCCGGGCGCATCTTGCGGCCGGCCGGATTGTCGGGCGCGCCACCCGGGTTGATCGTCAGCACCTGCGCGCCACGGCTGCGCGCGTCATCGGCCAGCGCCTGCAGCCGCGCGAAATGGCGCTCGTTGACGATGCTGGTGTAGTCGGCGTTGTCCTCGAGCGTGGGGTATATCTCCTTCACCGCCTGTGTATAGGCCTGCGTGAAATCCTGCAGGCGGGCGGAGGGGACCAGGACGTAGTCCGGCGCGATGCAGGTCTGGCCCGCGTTGAACAGCTTGCCCGCCGCGAGCTTGCGCGCGGTATCGGGCAGGTCGGCGGTGTCGTCCACGATGGCGGGCGACTTCCCGCCCAGTTCCAGCGTCACCGGCGTCAGGTTGGCCGCGGCGGCGAGCGCCACCTGGCGGCCCACGGCCGTGGACCCGGTGAAGAACAGGTGGTTGAAAGGCAGGCGGACGAACTCCCGCCCGGTGTCGGCGTCGCCCGTGACCACCGTGAATTCGTCCACGCTGAAGTGCTGCGCCACCATCTCGGCCAGCAGCTGCGAGAAGCGGGGCGTGAGCTCGCTGGGCTTGAGCATCACCCGGTTGCCCGCGGCGAGCGCGGCGATGGCGGGCACGAGCGCGAGTTGCAGCGGGTAGTTCCACGGGCTCACGATGCCGGCCACGCCCAGCGGCTGCGGCAGGATCGAGCTGGATCCCGGCAGGGAATGGAACGAGGTGCGAACGCTTCGCTGCTTCATCCAGCGGCGCAGGTGCCGGCGCGTGTGGGCGAGGGCGGCCAGGACGATGATGACTTCCCCGATGGCCGTCTCGTGGTGCGAGCGGTTGCCGAAGTCGGCCGAGATCGCCTCGGCGATCTGGTGCTCGCGCTCCTCGACGAGGCGCTGGAGCCGATCCAGCCGGCCCCGCCGCACCGCCTCCGGCGGAAAGCTCTGCGCTGCAAATGCCTGTCGCTGCAGCGCAAAGAGCGCGTGGAGGTCGAGCGGGAGCGAGGCTGTCATCGCATCACCACACCGGCTGGTGCGAGCGGATCGCGTCCTGGACCTTCCCCGTCAGGGCAAAGCCGGGGCCGTACTTGTCCGCCAGCTGCGATGCGCGCGTGCAGAACGCATCGACGCCCATGCCGTAGATGAACTGCAGGGCGCCGCCGGTCCAGGCCGGGAAGCCGATGCCGAAGATCGAGCCGATGTTGGCGTCGTGCACCGTGGTGAGCACGCCTTCGGACAGGCAGCGCGCCGTCTCGACGGCCTGGCGGTACAGAAGGCGGTCCTTCAGATCCTGCATGTCCCACGCGATGCCGGGCTTCTCGAACAGGCCCTTGAGCTCCGGCCACAGGAATTTCTTCGCGCCCTTTTCCCCGGGGTACTCGTAGAAGCCGGCGCCGGCCGCGCGGCCGTTGCGGTCGAACTCCTTGACCATGCGCTCGACCAGCAGCTCGCCGGGCGACGCGATGTAGGTGCCGCCCTCGGCGCGGTAGTCCGCGCGGGTCTGGTCGAGCACGTGCACGGACAGCGACAGGGCGGTCTCGTCCAGCACCGCGAGCGGGCCGACAGGCATGCCGGCCTGGATGCCGGCCTGTTCGACCACCGCGGCGGGGAGGCCCTCGCCGATCATCGCGGCGCCTTCCATGACGAAAGTGCCGAACACGCGCGAGGTGAAGAAGCCGCGCGAGTCGTTCACGACGATGGGGATCTTGCCGATCGCCTGCACGTAGTCGAAGGCGCGGGCCACGGTTTCATCGTCGGTCTGCTTGCCGCGGATGATCTCTACCAGCTTCATCTTGTCCACGGGGCTGAAGAAGTGGATGCCGACGAATTTTTCCGGCTTCGCGCTGGCTTTGGCCAGGCCCGTGATCGGCAGAGTGGACGTGTTGCTGGCAAAGAAGCCGCCCGGCGCGAGCATCGGCTCGGCCTCCTGCGTGACGCGCGCCTTGAGTTCCCGGTTTTCGAACACGGCTTCGATGATCAGGTCGCAGCCGCGCAAATCCTCCGCCGACTCGGTGGGGGTGATGCGCGCGAGCAGCGCCGCCTGGTCGTGCGGGTTCATGCGGCCCTTTTCGACGCGGGGCTGCGTGATCTTGACGCTGTAGCCCTTGCCGGCTTCGGCCTTCTCCATCGACACGTCCTTGAGCACCGTCGTGACGCCGCGGCTGGCCTGCGTGTACGCGATGCCGCCGCCCATCATGCCGGCGCCGAGGATGCCGACTTTCTTCGGCTTCCATCTCGGGATGTCCTTCGGGCGCGACTGCCCCGACTTGATCGCGTTCATGTTGAGGAAGAACGTGTTGATCATGTTCTTCGCCACGGGGCTCGCGATCAGCTTGGCGAGGTAGCGCGACTCGATGCGCAGGGCGGTGTCGAAATCGACCTGCGCGCCTTCCACCATCGCGGCCAGCGCGTACTCGGGCGCGGGGTACAGGCCGCGTGTCTTCTGCTTCAGGACCGCCGGCGCGACGCTGAGCATGCCGGCGATCTTGGGGTTGCTCGGCGTGCCGCCGGGCATCTTGTAGTTCTTGTCGTCCCAGGGCTGGTGCGCGGGCGACGCGCTGCCGGCGTGCTTCTCGATCCACGCGAGCGCCGCGGGGCGCAATGCCGACGCGTCCGGCACCAGCTCGTGGACCAACCCGAGCTCGAGCGCCTCACGGGGCGGGAACAGCTTGCTCTCGAGGATGTAGGGCTGGGCGCCCATCAACCCCAGCAGGCGCGTCATCTTGGTGATGCCGGAGGCGCCGGGGATCAGGCCCAGCGTGATCTCGGGCAGGCCGAACTGGATCTTCGGGTCGTCCACCGCCACGCGGTAGTGGCCGACCAGCGCCACTTCCCAGCCGCCGCCCAGCGCGGTGCCGTTCAGGCAGCTCACGACCGGCTTGCCCAGGGTCTCCAGTGTGCGGAAGCATCGCTTGGTCTCCTGGATCTCCTGGAACACCTGGGGCGCATCGGAGGGCTTCAGCCGCATCGTGCCTTTCAGGTCGGCGCCCGCGAAAAAGGTCGTCTTGGCCGAGGCCAGGATGATGCCCTTGATGGCCTCCTTGTCCTTGACGACCTGGGCGGTGACTTCCGTCAGGTCGCGTTGCCACTGCTCGCACATCGTGTTGACCTGCGATCCCTCCTCGTCGAAGGTGATGGTGGCGATACCGTCCTTGAGTTCGTATTGGATGGTTTTCATGGGGGTTCAGACTCTTTCCACGATCGTCGCGATGCCCATCCCTCCGCCGACGCAGAGCGTGGCCATGCCGTAGCGGAGCTTGCGCCGGTGCAGCTCGTCGATCAGGGTGTTCAGGATCATGGCGCCGGTCGCGCCCAGCGGGTGGCCCATCGCGATGGCGCCGCCGTTGACGTTGACCTTGTCGTGCGGCACGCCCATTTCCTTCATGAAGCGCATCACCACGGCGGCGAATGCCTCGTTCACCTCGAACAGGTCGATCTGGTCGATCGTCATGCCCGCCTTGGCGAGCGCCTTGCGCGCGGCCGGCATCGGGCCCGTGAGCATGATGGTCGGGTCGGCGCCGGACAGGGCCGCCGCGACGATCCGCGCGCGCGGGGTGAAGCCGTGCGTCTTGCCTGCCGCCTCGCTGCCGATCAGCACCGCCGCGGCGCCGTCCACGATACCCGACGAGTTGCCGGCGTGGTGCACGTGGTTGATGCGCTCGACCTGCGGGTAGCGGCTGATCGCCACCTGGTCGAAGCCCATCGCGCCGAGCTGGTCGAACGCGGGCTTCAATCCGGCGAGGCCCTCCATGGTGGTGCGGGGCTTGATGAATTCGTCCTCGGCGAGGAGGTTCTGGTCCAGGAAATCCTTCACCGGCACGATGGAGCCGGCGAAGAAGCCGCCCTCGCGCGCCTTGGCCGCGCGCATCTGGCTCTCCATTGCGAACGCATCGACGTCCTCGCGCGAGAAGCCTTCCAGCGTGGCGATGAGGTCCGCGCCGATGCCCTGCGGCACGAACGACGTCGCGGAGTTGGTCTCCGGGTCTTGCGCCCAGGCGCCGCCGTCGGAGCCGATGGGCACCCGGCTCATGCTCTCCACGCCGCCGGCAACCACCAGGTCTTCCCAGCCGGAACGCACCTTTTGCGCCGCCATGTTGACGGCCTCGAGGCCGGAGGCGCAGAAGCGATTGAGCTGTACGCCCGCGCAGCGGTAATCCCAGCCCGCTTTCAGCGCGGCCACCTTGGCGATGACGGAGCCCTGCTCGCCGATGGGCGACACCACGCCCATCACCACGTCGTCGACGCAGCCGGTGTCGAAATCGTTGCGGCGCTGCAGTTCGGTCAGCACGCCGGCCAGCAGGTTGACGGGCTTGACTTCATGCAGGCTGCCGTCCTTCTTGCCCTTGCCGCGCGGGGTGCGGATGGCGTCGTAAACATAGGCTTCGGTCATGGTTCTCTCCAGGCGATGCAACGGGAAAAAGCCAGTATATTCATTTCACCAAGCAGCTGCTCTGTAAAAATAGGTGGGAATGCCCAACATCCATATCACGCGCCGCCGGCTCGGCCTGGCTGCGGCCGGCGCGCTGGCCGGGGTCGGACCTGCCGCGCGTGCGCAGCACAAAGGCCCGTGGCTCGCGGACATCCATTCGCACTACGGGCAGTTCCTGCCGCGGCTGTTCGGGCTGGACCTCGTCCGCCACATGAGCGAGACCGGGACCACGCTGCTCGCATGGGCCGTCACGGACGATCACCGCTGGATCGGCCTGACGCCGCGCGGCTGGCAGCAGCACCGCGCGCCGGCGCCCGGCGAGTTGTGGGATTCGTTCCGGCAACGGCTGGCGGGCTACGAGGCCAAGCTGGCCGGCTGGAACGTGCAGAAGGCGCTCACGCCGGCTGACGTGGACGCGGCGCTGGCCGGCGCGCCGCGAGTACTGCTCGCCACCGAGGCCGCGAACTTCCTGGAAGGCCAGCCCGAGAGGGTTGCCGAGGCCCACGCGCTGGGCATCCGCCACATGCAGTTGGTGCATTACATCCGCAGCCCGCTCGGCGATCACCAGACGGCCGAGCCGCGCCACGGCGGGCTCACGCCCACCGGCGCGAAGGTGGTGGCGGAATGCAGGAGACATGGCATCGTGGTCGACCTGGCGCACAGCACCCCGTCGTTCGTCGACGGCGCCGCCGATGCGTCCGACGCCGCGATGGTGTGGTCGCATTCATGGATCAGCCCGCAAGGCGGCAACTGGCAGGACGTCGGGTATGTCGCCCGTTCGCTGTCCCCGGCGGCCGCGAAGAAGATCGCGTCGCGCGGCGGCGTGGTGGGTCTGTGGACCGTGCGCGTGCGCAACGACCCCGCCTATCCCGTCCACAACGTGCGGTCCTACGCCGACGAGATCGTGCGCATGTGCGACCTCCTGGGCACCGCGCACGTGGCCTTCGGCACCGACATGGAAGGCGCCGGCCCCGGACCGATCCTGTCGGACTACGTCGACCTGCGCGACGTCGCGGACAACCTGGCGCGGCGCGGCCTGTCGGACGCCATGCTGAACGGCATCTTCATCGGCAACTATGCGCGCATCGTCAAGCAGGCGATGAACGGCGCGGAAATAGCAGCCTGAACCCTGGAGCCCCCATGATCGAACGCACCCTTTTCAATGCCGACCACGACGCCTTCCGCGACAGCTTCCGGCGCTTCGTCGACAAGGAGATCGCCCCGTACCACGAAAGCTGGGAGGACCAGGGTTACGTGGACCGCGCGGTTTGGATCAAGGCCGGGGAGAACGGCTTCCTGTGCGCCACGCTGCCGGAGGAATACGGCGGCTCCGGCGCTGACAAGCTCTATTCCGTCATCCAGATGGAAGAGCTCGCGCGCGGCGGCTTCAGCGGCATCGGCTACGGGCTGCACAGCGAGATCGTCGCGCCTTACATCCTGCATTACGGCACGGCGCAGCAGAAGCGGAAGTACCTGCCCCGGCTGGCCAGCGGCGAAATGATCGGCGCCATCGCCATGAGCGAACCCGCGGCCGGCAGCGACCTGCAAGGTGTCAAGAGCACCGCCATCCAGCAGGCCGATGGCAGCTACCTGATCAACGGAAGCAAGACCTTCATCACCAACGGCTGGCACGCGGACCTGGTGATCGTCGTGGCCAAGACCGACCCGGCGGCCGGCGCCAAGGGCACGAGCCTGCTGCTGGTCGAGCGCGGCATGAAGGGCTTCGAGCACGGCAAGCGCCTGAAGAAGCTGGGCCTGAAGGCGCAGGACACGGCCGAGCTTTTCTTCGACAACGTGCGCGTGCCGGCGGAAAACCTGCTGGGCGGCGAGGCGCTGCGCAACAAGGGCTTCATCTGCCTGATGGAACAGCTGCCCTGGGAGCGGCTCCAGATCGCGGTGACGGCCGTGGCGTCGGCCCAGGCGGCCATCGACTGGACGGTGCAGTACACGAAGGACCGCAAGGTGTTCGGCCAGCCCGTTGCCTCGTACCAGAACACGCGCTACACGCTGGCCGAGGTGCAGACGGAAGTGCAGGTGGCGCGGGTGTTCGTCGACAAGTGCCTCGAACTCCTTGGCCAGGACAAGCTGGATACCGCCACGGCCAGCATGGCCAAGTACTGGACCACGGACTTGCAGTGCAAGGTGATGGACGAGTGCGTCCAGCTGCACGGCGGCTACGGCTACATGTGGGAATACCCGATCACGCGCGCATACGCCGACGCCCGCGTGCAGCGCATCTATGGCGGCACCAACGAGATCATGAAGGAAGTGATCACGCGGGCGATGGGGCTGGGCGGCAAGTAGGTTCTTACGCCGAGGCCTTGGTCCTGCGCCGGGACTTGCCTTCCGCCGGCCGGCTCGAGGTCGGGAATGGCGTGCGGGCCTGCTTCTCGCGGTAGTTGTCCCAGAGCTTCTTGGCCACGCCCGAGGTGATGGCCAGCATGATCAGTTTGCGCAACATGGCTCTCTCCTGAACAGGTTGTCGGGTCCACGGTAGCCCGCAGCCGCGGTGGGCGCTGGCGGAGCCCTTCGGGTTCGACTGTCAGCCTTCCCTTACAGCGTTTTACTTCGAGTGGTTTGACAAGACAGGCCGCGCCGCTATAGTAAGCCAACTGGTTAACTATAGCGCAAGGAGACCGCATGCAGATCACGTCGAAGATCGTTCCCTGCCTCTGGTTCGACGACCAGGGCGAGGACGCCGCCCGGTTCTACACCGAGCTGTTCCCGAATTCGCGCATCACGCACATCGCGCGCTACGGCGAGGCGGGCAAGGAAGTGCACGGGCGCAAGCCCGGCAGCGTCATGACCGTGTCGTTCGATTTGGCGGGCCAGTCGTTCACCGCGCTGAACGGCGGGCCGCACTTCAAGTTCAACGAGGCGATCTCGCTGCAGATCATGTGCGACTCGCAGCAGGAGGTGGACCATTACTGGAACGCGCTGGCGGCCGGCGGCCCGGTGGAGGCGCAGCAGTGCGGCTGGGTCAAGGACCGGTATGGCCTGTCCTGGCAGGTGATCCCCAAGTCGTTCCTCGACATGATGGGTTCCACCGACATGGCCGCCATCGAGCGGGCTTTCGGCGCGATGATGAAGATGAAGAAGCTGGACCTCGCCGGGCTCCAGCGCGCTTTCAACGGCAAGTGAAAAGGAGAAACCCCATGGATCCCGTCGTTCATTTCGAATTCCCGTACGACGATCGCGAACGCATCGTCAAGTTCTACCAATCGGCCTTCGGCTGGGAGCTGCAGAAGCTCGGCGAGGACATGGGCAACTACGTCATTGCCGTCACCGCGAAGTCGGACGCCAAGCCGGGCGCGCCGGGCGGCGCCATCGGTGGGGGCTTCTACCCGCGCAGGGCCGACTGGCCGGCGCAATACCCGTCGGTCGTGATCGCGGTGGACCGGATCGAGTCCTCCATGGACAGGGTCGTCCAGGCCGGCGGCAAGCTGCTCGGCGAGCCCATGGACATTCCCGGGGTCGGCCGCTACGTGTCTTTCTACGACACCGAAGGCAATCGCGTGAGCATGCTCCAGCCGCTGCCGATGGGCGGCCCGTCCTGATTTCCATGCAGGCGGATGCGGCCGTCCTCGACCAGGTGTTCTGGGCGCTGTCCGACGCCACGCGCCGCGACGTGCTGCGCCAGCTCGGGCAGGGCGGCGCCACGGTGACCGAGCTCGCGCAGCCGCACGGCATGTCGCTGCCGGGGTTCATGAAGCACCTGCGCGTCCTGGAAGACGCGGGCCTGGTCACCAGGCTCAAGGAAGGCCGCGTCGTGCGCTGCGAACTCGCCGCGAAACCGATGCAGGAGGCCGCGATGTGGCTGGCCCATTACGAGCAGTTCTGGAACCAGCGGCTGGATGCGCTCGGCCGCTACCTGTACCACGAAGAGGAAGTCAACCCATGGCCCAGAGCCCCACACACGACCAGCCCAGCCTCGGCATCACCCGGCACTACGGCGTCGCGCCGGAGAAAGTCTGGCGGGCGTGGACCGAACCGCAAGCGCTGAGCCGCTGGTTCGGGCCCGGCGACACCGGCTCGGTGAC
>Ga0255338_1002335_pt1 | contig 28573 bp, 27 predicted proteins | sample MeOH1_35cm_T4_19_FD_203715 | JGI IMG/M metagenome (GOLD analysis project Ga0255338, IMG submission 203715) | Sandy soil microbial communities from University of British Columbia, Vancouver, Canada - MeOH1_35cm_T4_195 | ecosystem: Engineered > Artificial ecosystem > Sand microcosm > Unclassified ...
GGTGCAGCTTGCCAATACGCTCGCCCAACTCTCAGGCAAGCGCGGCTTCAGCGGTGCGGGTGTGCTCGGTTCCGTGCAAAACGCGCTCGGCCTCGACGTGCTCAGGATCGATCAGGCGGAATCCGGCGCGACCACCGTCGCCGCAGGCAAGTACATCCAGAAAGGCATCTATGTCGGCGTGGAGCAGGGCACTTTATCGAGCGACAGCTCCGTGAAAGTTGAGATCGAGGTCACTCCGCAGATCACCGTCGACACGCGCATAGGCCAGAGCACCGGCGGCGACGTCGGTGTCAACTGGAAGTGGGACTATTAGAAGTCTCAGTAGGACGAACGGGGCGGGAAGCCGTCTTCCACGCTGCCGCGCTGGCCGCCGGGGGCGATCTTGTTGCCGCTATTGAGGAGCCTCTGCCGCCGGGCTTCTTCTTCCTGACGCCTCAGCTTGTACTGGTCGGCATACATCTCGGCGTCGTGCTGGGCCTTTGTGTCGTACCGGGGGTCCTGATCCGAACGGTTGTTCACGGGCGGCGAGTCCGGCTCGTCCTTGAGCTCATAGACCTTGTCGCTGCCCTGCCCGGTCGTTTCGGATGGGGCGGTGTCCTGTGCCAGCGCGGAAGAAACCGCCAAAACCGTGGCAAATCCGGCCACGCCCAGGGCCAGCAGAGGCCTTGCGATTCGATTCTTCATGATCTCAGCACCTTTGTTCAGGACCGTTTGGGGCCTCAATATAGGAATGCACCGCCGTCTCGCATAGTTGCATTTGCATCACGGTCGCATGAGTTCGGCAGAGCCCGGAGCGGCTTATAATCTGTCTACGGATGATAACGAATCTCACCCTTAGCCGTCCCGCTTGGCTGGACTATCTGTCGCACCCGGCACCCCGCTTCCGGACATTGTGACGCAGCGTCAACTTTAACGCCATAGCTCACATTTCTCTCATGGGTATTGCCTGCGTGAGAACGAGCCGCTCGAACGGCTGACCGCCAGGCAAAAGGAAACGGCGGGAAATGAAGTCGCCATGGCGAAGATAAAATACATCGAATGCGACGGGACCGAACATCTGGTCGATGTTCCCAATGGCCTCTCCGTGATGGAAGGTGCCATCCGCTACACCATTCCGGGCATTGACGGGGATTGCGGCGGGGCCTGCGCCTGCGCGACCTGCCACGTCTATGTCGAGAATGGCTGGATGGAGAAGCTCGCTCCGATGGAAGATCTTGAGCGCGATATGCTCGACTTCGCCTTCGACGTCAAAGAGAACAGCCGCCTTTCCTGCCAGATCAAGGTGGACGAAGCGATCGACGGTCTCGTCGTTCGCACCCCCGCCCGCCAGTACTGACGTTGACGTGAGACGGCGGGCGTTCGTGCCCGCGAAGCTTCACCGGCCGCCGACAAAAACAACAAGCGGCCTCATGACGGAGGAAGGTCTATGAACGGTAAGGCACAGGCGAAGATCGTCCAGAAGGGCGATTGGAAAGTCAGCATGACGCCGGACGACATCTATCGCCATCCGATGGATATCGCATGGCACTTCGCTTACGAATTCGGCGAGGAAAAGGTCGCCGATCTCTACAAGCGCGCGAAGCAGAACCAGTGGGATTCCGACGATCTCCTGCCCTGGGATACGCCGGTCGACCCCTCGAAGCCGCTCATCAACAATGAGCAGGACATCTACCACAAGATGTCTTTCTTCAAGAAGCTGTCGAAGTCACAGCAGGAAACCTTCACCGCCCACTCGACGGCGCAGCTCCTGTCGCAGTTTCTGCACGGCGAACAGGGCGCGCTGATGACGGCGGCCTGCGTCACCCATTCGGTGCCCGACGCCGGCGCGAAGCTCTATGCGGCGACCCAGACCATGGACGAAGCGCGCCATGTCGAGGTCTATTCGAAATATTGCGACAAGATCGCCATGGTCTATCCCATGTCGCCCTGGCTCAAGGCACTTATCGACGCCACGCTTCAGTCGGATCGCTATGAGAAGGTCATGATCGGCATGAACATGATCGTCGAAGGACTCGCCCTCGGTGCCTTCAACAACATGTACCGCTCGACGACCTGCCCGCTGCTGAAGCAGCTCACCTTCAACGTGATGCGCGACGAGTCGCGGCACGTTTCCTTCGGCCATGTCTTCCTTGGACCGGTCATCAAGACGCTGCATCCGGACGACGTGGAAGACCTCGCCGAATTCGCCTTCAACGCGGTGAACATCCTCGTTCAGGCGCAGACGGCAGGCACGATCGCGAACAAGGTCGATCCGGGCTTCATGGAAGTGCTGCAGAATAGCGGCATCGACGCCGATGACTTCTTCAAGGGCCTGGCGGAAGCGGCCGACGAAGGCGTCGCCCAGACGCTGCCGCCGGGACAGGTCCACGCGCTGAAGGATCTGATGATGCCCGCCATCGCCCGCGTCGGACTGCTCACGCCGACCGTGCTGAAGAAATATGAGGAAGCGGGAATCCCGGTCTTCGACGATCCGCGCGTCCTCAACGCCATGGAAGGCGGCCACCCGACCGGCGAAACCGCCACGGCGGCCGAATAAGCGACATGCGGCCCGCCCCGGCACGATGCCGGGGCGGGATATTTTCGACGGGACGACAAAGATGACGAGCAGCAGCGCAGTCGGAGATACAAGGAAGGCCGAGATTTTCCGCGCTATCGTGGAGGGCCTGCCGGAAGCGGTGGTCGTCTCGACCCCAGAAGGTCTGATTACCTATTTCAATCCTGCCGCCGAAAAGCTTTTCGGCTTTGCCGCCTCCGAAGTTGTCGGCAACAACGTCACCATGCTTGTACCGCGCAATTCGCGCCGCCATGCCGATCCGCTGAAATGGCTCACGAGGTGGGCGGCAGAGCCGGAACACACGCAATCGCGCTTCCTCGATCTCATCGGCACCACGAAGGCGGGTCACGAGATGCCCGTCGATGTCCGTGTCTCGGAAACGACGCTCAATGGCGAGCGACGCTTTCTCATTACCGTGCGCGACAACACGGCGCGGCGCGAAGAACAGGCGGCCTTCAAGGAGGCGCATCTCAAGGCGTCGCGCATCCTGATGATCGCCGAGGACGGCATCGTCTCCGTCGATGAGGATCAGAAGATCACCTTCTTCAATTTGAAGGCCGAAGAAATCTTCCGCTATCGCGCAGAGGAAGTTCTGGGCAAGCCGCTCGACACGCTGCTGCCGGAGCGCTATCGCACACGTCATGGCGATCAGGTGCGCGGATTCGGCATGGGCAAGGTCGCCTCGCAGCTGATGAGCCAGCGCGGCGAGGTCGTGGGCCTTCGCAAGACGGGCGAGGAGTTTCCGCTCGAAGCGACGATCACCAAGGTTTCGGTCGGTGGGCACATCACCTATACGGCGCATCTACGCGACATCACCGAGCGCAAGGCCGCGCAGGCGCGCCTGCGGGAGAGCGAGCGGCGCTTCCGCGCCGTCTTCGATCACGCCTTCGAAGCGATCGGCCTCCTGAGCCCCGATGGCACGGTACTCGAAATCAACCGCGCCGGCCGCGCGCTCACGGAAGGTTTCTCAAGCCTCGAAGGACTGCCGCTCTGGGAACTGCCCTGGGCGGGCGGCGAATTCGCCACGGACGATTTCGCACGCCAGCGCCTCAAGGCCGCAATCGCCGCCGCCGCAAGGGGCGAGACCGTGCGTTACACCGCCGAAATCAGGACGGGCGGTGAAACGCACAAGATCGACCTTTCGCTCGTGCCCGTGAAGGACGAGAGCGGAAAGGTGATCTATATCGTGCCCGAAGGCCGCGACGTGACGGGACAGGCGTTCTGATAGCGATCAGACGCTTGCTGGATCGGCGATCTTCACGATCAACTTGCCGATATTCTCTCCGTCGAAGAGCTTGTTGACCGCGACCGGTGCCTCATCGAGGCCGTCGACGATCGTCTCGCGATGCTTGATCTTGCCTTCGGCTACCCACTGCGCAAGCTGCATGGAACCTTCGGCATATTTCGACATGAAGTCGATGACGATGAAGCCGCGCACGGTGATGCGTCGCATGAGGATCGGCGAAAAGTCCGCGCGCATCGGCTGGTCGGTATTGTAGCCGGAGATCATTCCGCAGAGCGGCATGCGGCTGAAGAGGTTCATGCGGGCCATGACGGCTTCCATGATCTCGCCACCGACATTTTCGAAATTGACGTCGATGCCGTCCGGCGTCGCCTCGATGAGACGTTCTTTCCAGTCCGCCGCCTTGTAGTCGACCGCCGCATCGAAGCCGAGCTCCTCGACGAGGTGACGGCACTTTTCCTTGCCGCCCGCAATGCCGACCGCGCGGCAGCCCTTGATCTTCGCGATCTGGCCGACAACCGAACCGACGGCACCCGCCGCCGCCGAAACGACGACAGTTTCCCCCGCCTTGGGCTGGCCGAGTTCGAGCAGGCCGAAATAGGCCGTGAGCCCCGTCATGCCGCAAGCGCCCATCATCGCTGTGAGCGGCACGGGCAGGCCCTTGGGAATGACGCCCATGGCCGTTTCAGGCGTCTCGCCCGCGATGGTGTAGTCCTGCCAGCCGACAAGGCCCGTCACCTGATCGCCGACCTTGTAGGCGGCAGAATTCGATTTCACGACAATACCGATGCCGCCGCCGCGCATGACGGCGCCGAGCTCGACCGGCGGCATGTACTGGTCCATGTCGCTCATCCAGATGCGGTTCGTCGGATCGAGGCTCAGATAGACATTGCGGACCAGCGCCTGGCCGGGGCCGGGCTCCGGGATCGGCGCTTCGACAAGATCGAAATCCGATTTCTTGATGCGCCCCTGCGGCCGCGCCTTCAGTCGGAACTGGCGGTTGACGTCGTTCTTCATTTTTATGCTCCCTTGCCTTACGGCATTACGATTTCAAACCAGAAGTCGAAGACATCGAGGAGATCGACGAGATCGTCGAACGCCTTTCCGTTGCCCTCGACTGTCGCGGCCTTGGCCGCGACGAGATCGGCAAGCGTCTTTTCGCGCAGAACGATATCGGCAAGCCCGGTGCGCGTAAGCTTGATGCTCGCGTCGGCCTTCGGATCGATGCGATCACGGCGATGATGCAGCACACCGTTTTCGACGCTGAGAAGATAGGCCTCACCCGTATCGGTGAAGCCGAGATTGAAGGCGAAGCGGCGGGCGCCCGCCTTCGGCCCGTTGAGACGCACGGACAGCGAATCGAGAATCCGCTCGACGGGCAATGTCCGCACCTGTCCGGCAGCGCCCGGACGCGGCGTGGGCGAGGCAGGACGCGGATGGCGAAGCTCCATCGCGGCCGTGAGATAGAAGGCACGCCACGGACCCGATTCCGCCTGATAGCCGAGCTGCTCGAGCGCGTCGGCCTGCAGGTGCCGCGCATCGGCGTTGGCGGGGTCCGAGAAGACGAGATGGTTCACGACTTCGGCGACCCAACGATATTCGCCCTTGTCGAAACACTCGCGCGCCTTCCGCAGCACGGAAGCTGGCCCGCCCATGAATTCGACATAGCGCTTCGCCGCCTCGACAGGCGGCAGCGGATGGAGATGCGCAGGGTTGCCGTCGAACCAGCCGAGATAGCGTTGATAGACGGCTTTCGCATTGTGGTTGAGCGTGCCGTAATAGCCGCGCGTGTACCATTCTTCGGCGAGCGTCGGCGGCAGCGCGATTTCTTCCGCGATCTCAAGCGGAGTGAGCCCATGGTTCGCCAGGCGCAGTGTCTGGTCATGGACATATTTGTACATGTCGCGCTGCTTTGCGAGGAAGGCGATGGCGACATCGCGGCCCCAGCGCGGCCAGTGATGGCTTGCGAAAAGCACTTCCGTCTTGCCGCCGAAAATGTCGATGGCCTCGTCGATATAATGGCTCCACGACTTCGCGTCGCGCACCTGCGCGCCGCGCGGCGTGTAGAGGTTGTGCATATGGCAGGAGCAGTTCTCCGCCATGCAGAGCGCCTTCATCTGCGGAAAGAAGAAGTTCATTTCCGCCGGCGCCTCGGAGTCCGGCGTCAACTGAAAGACGATCTCGACGCCATCGACCGTGAGCGTCTCGCCCGTCCGGGTGATGATTTCGTTCGGCGGCACGAGGCTCACCTGACCGAGCGAGACGGTCTTGCCGAGACCTGAATCGACATGCCCCCTGGGTCCGCGCGGGAGCAGTGCGCCATACATATAGGTCGCGCGGCGGCCCATCGCATTGCCCGCCAGCACATTCTCGCTCACCGCCTCTTCGAGGAAGCCTTCCGGCGCAATGATCCGGATGTCGCCGCGCGCGAGATCTGCATCGCTCAACACGCCCTTCACGCCGCCATAATGATCGACATGGGAATGCGTGTAGATGACCGCAACGACGGGCCGCTCCCCACGATGCTCGCGATAGAGCGCGAGTGAGGTCCGCGCCGTTTCCGACGAAATCAGCGGATCGATGACGATGATGCCCGTCTTGCCCTCGATGAAAGTGATGTTCGAGAGGTCGAAATTGCGCACCTGATAGATGCCTTCCGTGACCTTGAAGAGGCCATGGATCGAATTGAGCTGCGCCTGCCGCCAGAGGCTCGGATTGACCGTATCGGGCGCAACACTTCCCTCCTTCACGAAGGAAAAGGCCGACATGTCCCAGACGGGGAAGCCCGCGTCGTTCAGCGATTTCGCATCGGGGATAGTGGCGATGAACCCGCGCCGGGCGAGTTCAAAATCCTCACCCGTTTCCTTCGGCAAATGGCCATGCAGGTGTCCATGCGCACGGCAGGTCGCCTCGCTCGCCTCTTTGGGCGCATTCGCCTGCGGCTTTTCCATCGTCCCCTCCCATGTTCCGGTGCCTTTGCGGCTCTTGGCGGGAGAGTAGAACGAGGGCGGCCGAAAACGTAAGAATTATTGCTCGCCAGAAACGGACGGGCCGCCGGCATTTTTGGCACCGCAGGAACTCCGGCGGCGATCAGCCCTGTTTCACGTAAAGACCCGGCGCCGGTTCGAGCGGCGGATATCCGGCTGCGCCCATGGCGGGTGGCGCGACCTTCTCGCCACCATGCGCTTCGATCCAGTCCACCCATGCCGGCCACCACGACCCGTCGCTTGCCGGCGTCACCTCCACCCAGCGCTCGGGATCGATATGCTTGTCCGCGGCGTTTCGATGCGCGAGACGGTAGCGCCGATGCGGATGGCCCGGCTCACTGACGATGCCAGCATTGTGCCCCCCGCTCGTGAGCACGAAAGTCACGTCCGTATCCGCGATCAGGTTGATCTTGTAGACGGAGCGCCAGGGAGCGACATGGTCCGTCTCGGTCGCGACGGCGAAGATCGGCGCGCGAATATCCGTCAATGCCACAGGCACGCCGAGTGCCGTGAAGCGGCCTTCGAAAAGCTCATTGTCGAGAAAGAGACGGCGTAGATATTCGCTATGCATGCGATAGGGCATACGCGTCGCGTCGGCATTCCACGCCATGAGATCGTTCATCGGCTCGCGCTCGCCGAGCAGATATTCCTGTACTGCGCGCGACCAGACGAGATCGCGCGAGCGCAGCATCTGGAAGGCGCCCGCCATCTGCTTGGTGTCGAGGAACCCCTTGTCCCACATGAGATCTTCGAGCAGTGCAAGCTGGCTTTCGTCGACGAAGAGAAGAAGCTCGCCTGCTTCCGTGAAATCGGTCTGAGCGGCAAAAAGCGTGACGCTGTTGAACGGCCCGTCGCCGTCGCGGGCAAACCACGCGGCGGCAATCGAAAGCAGCGTGCCGCCGAGGCAATAGCCTACGGCATTGATCTGCCGCTCCGGCACCACAGCGCGAACCGTGTCGACGGCATCGAGAATGCCGAGCTTCAGATAATCGTCCATGCCGAGATCCCGATCTTCGGCATCGGGGTTCTTCCACGAGATCATGAAGACGGTATGGCCGCGATCGACGAGATATTTGACGAGCGAGTTCTGCGGCGACAGATCGAGAATGTAGTACTTCATGATCCAAGCAGGCACGATCAGGATCGGCTCGGCGCCGACCTTTTCCGTCGTCGGCTTGTACTGGATGAGTTCGATCAGGCGATTTCGGAAGATGACCTCGCCCGGCGTCACTGCGACCGCCTCGCCCGGCTGGAAAGCTTCGGCGCCCGCAGGCCCCTGCCTCCTGAGCCCGCGCTGCAGGTCGTCCGCCATGTTCATCGCGCCTTGCAGCAGGTTCTGCCCGCCGGTTTCCAGCGTCTTTTTCAACACGACCGGATTGGTCAGGATGTTGTTCGAAGGCGACATCATGTCGAGCGCCTGGCGCGCCATGAAGGAAACGACATTCTCGTGATGGCGGTCGACGCCGCGCACCTCAGTCGTCGCGACATGCCACCATTGCTGCGTCAGCAGGAAGCCCTGATAGAGGCTGTCGAAGGGCAGCTTGGTCCATGCGGGGTCGTCAAAGCGATGGTCCTGCGGCAGAGGCTCGATGCAGGCTTCTGTCTTCTTGCCGCCCATGCTCTGCGCGGCGTGGGTCGCGAGCCGCGCGGCTTTTGTCACCGCCTTGGTGGCGAGTTCCTGCTGCTTGCCGGGCGAGCTTGCCAGATGCAGAGCCCAATCGAGGGCTGCGAGACCGGCGCTGGCGGGTGAGATGCCGAACGTCGATTGCGCAACGGTCGCCCGCAGCAACCGGTCGAGGCTCGACCAATTGTGACGATGCGCGGCCAGAGGATCGGGTGCAGGACGGCGCGATGCCGCGGGAACGGCGGGCGGCACGTCATCGAGAAGTTTTCGCGGATTACGCTTCGACGCCTTGAGCGCAGGGCGTTTGCGGGCTGGTTGTTTCGGGCCTTGCGCCATGAAGCCTCCGGCATTGACGCCGGAAAGTCCGGCGCGAAACTCCTCCCATTTCACATACTAACCGCGACGTTTCGATGAACAAGGGCCTGTTGATGAACAAGAGCCTGCGCGGCCTGAAAGGCGCCTGAACCGGCCTAGTCCATATATTGTTCGTTGCCGACGAAGCCGATGCGGGTGACGCCGAGCCTCTGGGCGGCCGCCAGCACCCGGGCCACATAGTCGTATTTGACCAGCCGGTTCGGCTTCAGGTGGATTTCGGGCTGGGGCGTCTCTGCCGCCGCCGATCTGAGATATTCGTCCAGCTTTGCCGTATCCGGCACCGCAACACCATTCCACAAGACGGTGCCGTCGAAATCGAGTTCGAGATCGACCACCTTCGGTTCCTGCTTCGGCGCTTGCACGTTGCGCGGCATGTCGAGCTTCACGGCATGGGTCTGGATCGGAATGGTGATGATGAGCATCACCAGAAGCACGAGCATCACGTCGATCAACGGCGTCGTGTTGATCTCCATCATGGGCTCGTCGTCTCTGCCACCGCCGATGTTCATGGCCATCGTCTGCAACTCCTATTGTGCCGTGCTGCGGTCGGGCTCGGTGATGAAGGCAACCTTCTCGATGCCGCCGCGCTGACAGTCGACGATCACCTTGCCGATGAACTCGAAGCGAGCATCCTTGTCGCCGCGCACGTGAATCTCGGGCTGCGGCTGCTTCCGCGCCGCTTCCTCGATCTTCGTGAGCAGCGCCGCATTGTCGGCCATTTTTTCGCTGTTCCAGTAAACCGCGCCAGCGCGATCCACCGCCACGACCACGTTCTCGGGCTTTGTCTGCGTCGCCACATTCGACGCCTTGGGCAGATCGACCGGCACGGTCTGGATCGCGACGGGAATGGTGATGAGGAAGATGATGAGCAGCACCAGCATCACGTCCACCAGCGGCGTCGTGTTGATCGCGGAAATGACGTCGTCCTCGTCTCCGCTACTGCCAATATTCATCGCCATGTCGTCAATTCCCGAACGTCAACCCGACCGCCCGACGAAGGCGCGGGAAAGGCCCGCGCACTCTCGCCGCTTTCTCAGACCTTCGTCAGCAGACGCGTCTCGACTTCCGTCGCAAAGCGCCGCACCTGATCGAGCGCCGCCTTGTTGCGGCGAATGAGCCAGTTGTAACCGAGCACCGCCGGAACGGCGACCGCGAGGCCGATGGCCGTCATGATGAGCGCTTCACCGACGGGGCCCGCAACCTTGTCGATCGAGGCCTGACCCGCAAGACCGATCTGGATCAGCGCGTGATAGATGCCCCAGACGGTACCGAAGAGGCCAATGAAGGGCGCCGTCGAGCCGACCGTGGCGAGGAAGGCGAGGCCACCCTGAAGACCGGCCGCGACGCCGTCGATGCCGCGGTTGAGCGCCGCGGTGGTCCAGTCGATCAGGCTCACCTGCGCGGCAAGGCCGCGGCCATGCTGCTCCGCGGCGGCGATCCCCTGTTCGGCGACCGCGCGGAAGGCCGAATTCTTCGCAAGGGCTTCCGTCGCATCCTTGAGGCCTGTGGATTTGGCGAAGCTCTTCTGGGCCGCGCGGGCCTGGGCGAAGAGACCGCGCTGTTCCCAGAGCTTGGTGAAGAGGATGTACCAGCTGCCCATCGACATCAGCGCGAGAATGAGCAACGTGACTTTCGCCACTAAATCGCCCTGCGCCCAGAGCGCGGCGAGACCGTAGGGATTGGAGACCGGCTCCGTCGCCGCCTCGGCAAGGGGTCCCTGAGCGCCGGAGGTGGGCTCGGTAGTCGCTGCCGTACCGGTCGCGGCAGGCGCAGCAGGCGCCGCCGTTCCCGCCGCAGCGGTGGCGGGGGCCGCCGGGGCCGCCGTCTCGGCGCGTAGCGGGCTCGAAAATGCGAGGCTCAGCGCCACAAGCGCGCCCGCCGACAGCAGCGTCAGCGCCCGTAGTCCCGCGCCAGAGCGCACCTCACCGGTATGGCGCGTCACACTTCCATTCATCATGGGAAACCCCGAACATTTGTTAGACATTCCCGGCCCGGATCAAATTCCGCTGCCGGATCCTCCCGAGGCGCCGGATCGCCGGACACCCTGCCTTTTTTATTTTCTTCGCCGCACCCGCAATATCCACGGGCCCGCCCAGGCGCAGCATTTCGCCCTCGTTCATTGAACTCGTCAATGCGGAAAGTCACAAACCGCCTGCGCGAAGCAGCCATAAAGCTGTTCGCGCCGGTGCGGACGGCGATTTATGGGGTGGGGAGAAGGAAAGATGGCAGGCGCGGAGGCGCCCCTTTCCACGTCAACGACGCGGCAAATCCTCGTCGTCATAGAGGATGCGCTCCGCGGCGCCGTCGAGATCGTCATATTGCGACGACTTGAGCGACCAGAGAAAACCGAGCAGCCCCAGAAAGCCAAGGAACAGCGCCGCAGGCATCAGATAGACGAGAATATCCATTAGCTTGCCTTCCGAACCCGCCCGAGGCGCAATGAATTCAACGTCACCGTGATTGACGAAGTGGACATCGCCACTGCGGCGATGAGCGGCGTCACGAAGCCCGCGAAAGCAAGCGGGATTGCAACCGCATTATAGGCGAGTGCCAGCGCGAAGTTCTCGAAAACAAGACGCCGCGATTTTTTCGCCACCTCGACCGCCTCGATCACAGCCCCGAGCTTCGCACCCTGGAAGATGAAATCCGCGGCCGTCTGACTGATATCCGACGCGTCCGCAGGCGACATGGAAACATGCGCCATACGGAGAGCGGGCGCGTCGTTGAGGCCGTCGCCAACCATCAGCACCTTGTGGCCCTCTGCGGCGAGTTCCTTGAGCCGCTGGATCTTGGCATCTGGCCGGGCACCCGCGCGCCAGGCGGAAATGCCGAGCGCTTCGGCCGCGGCGCGAGCGGCAGGCTCGCGATCGCCTGACAGAAGCTCGATGGAGAAACCGAGCGCCTTGAGCGCACGAATGGTTTCGATTGCGTCGGGGCGAAGCTGATCCATGAAACGGAAGCAGGAGGGCCGCGCCGTGCCGCGCCGCAACCAGAGTTCCGGGCCGCCATGCACATTGTCGTCGAAGGCTGGCGCGCCGACCCATTCGCGACTACCCAGCCGGACCACTTCGTCGCCAAGGCGCCCTTCGAGCCCCTGCCCCGGCTCCTCATGAATGTCCGAGAGAACGGGGAGCGGCTTCGCACCGGCGCTTTCGACAAGGGCGCGGGAGAGCGGATGGCGGCTGGCCCGCGCAAGCGCTGCGCCAACGGAAAGATCGGTGGCGGAAACCGCTTCGTCGACAAGACGCGGGCGGCCAAGAGTCAAAGTGCCCGTCTTGTCGAAAACGATCGTATCCACTTCCGCGAGACGCTCGAGCCCGTCCGCGGCCTTGAGCAGAATGCCGTGCTTCAGGAGCCTGCCGGTCGCAACGACCTGTACCACGGGCACCGCGAGACCCAGCGCGCAGGGGCAGGTCACGATCAGCACGGCAATCGCATTGGTAACTGCGGTGACGAAGCCCGAGCCCATGGCGAGCCAGAAAAGCACGGTGGTGAGCGCCATGACGTGAACGGAGGGTGCATAGATGCGAGCGGCGCGGTCGGCGATACGCACATAAGCAGAGCGGCCCTGCTCGGCAGCCTCCATGAGCCGCACGATCTCGGCAAGCAGCGAGTGCTCGTCGCGCGCCGTCACCGTGACCTGCACAGGCGCGGTAACGTTGAGCGTACCGGCAAAGACATGCGCGCCCGGGCGCACCACCTCGGGCAGGCTCTCGCCGGTGACGAGGCTCGTATCGATATCGCTGATGCCGGTCGCGACGACACCGTCAGCCGGCACACGCGCGCCCGCCGCGACGGCGACCACCATGCCCGGCTCAAGCGCTTCGACGGGAAGGGAGCGTTGCGATCCGTCGGCATCGATCACCGTCGCCGCGATGGCGCGGAGCCCGAGCAGGTTCTGTGCCGCCTCGCAGGCGCGATTGCGTGCCTGAACGTCGAGATAGCGGCCGATCAGAAGGAAGAAGAGCAGCGTGATGCTCGCGTCGAAATAGACATGCTCGGCATTGACGATCGTCTGCACGAGACTCATGCTGGTCGCCAACGTCACCGCGAGCGAAATTGGCACGTCCATATTCATCTGGCGATTGCGCAAGGCCGCGAAGGCTGAGCGATAGAAGGGCTGCGCGGAATAGACGATGGCAGGCAAGGCGATAAGCGCCGATATCCAGTAGAAGAGCGCCCGCGTCTCCGGCTCCATGTCGCTGACGAGGCCGGCCCATACGGAAACCGAGAGCAGCATGACGTTGGCGGCCGCAAAACCCGCAACGCCCATCGCGCGCAGTAGCTTGCGGCCTTCGCTCTCGTCGAGCGCGCCGATGAGCTTGGGGTCGAAGGGCACGGCTTCGAAGCCGATGGAGGCAAGCTTTTCAACAATGGCGGCGGGCTTCAGCCGCCGGGAATCCCATCTCACCGCGACGCGCTTCGTCGAGAGATTGGCGCGTGCGAAGGAAACGCCGTCAAACTCGCCCAGCGCCCGCTCGATGCGGCGCATGCACCCCGCGCAATGCATGGATTGCACGACGAGGTCGAGCTTCGCCTCCCGGCTGCCCGCATCGACACGTACGAAAAGACCAGGATCGGCACGCGTGACCGAAACCGCCTCCGTCGCTCCGGCTGTCTCTCTTGCGGCTTCGCTCATTTGGGCCTCCGGGCCTTGTGGCGCTTAACGAGCCGGCTTGATGAAGGCTCGGGTTTCCTGGGCGAATTTTTCATTCTTCGGGCCAAGCGCGGCAATCCGGATGAGCCAGTTGCCGTCGTGGCCGAGCTTGAAGTCGCCTTCGTAGCGGCCAGGCGCAGTTTCACGCAGAAGCTCCGTCTGGTCGACGCCCACCATGACTGGGCGGAAGAAGGTCGCATTGACCTTGAGCCCGGAAAGCGGCGCGCCCTGCTTGTCGGTGAAACGCGCGGCGAGATGGGTAATGCCGCTCGACGAACTCGCCGGTTCGGACAGCTCGGCCTTCCAGCCCAGCGCCTTCTGGGTGTCCATCGCGGCAAGATCCTTATTGTAGGCCCGGCCGCGCTGATAGGCGTCGTCTGCTTCGATGCCGTCGAAAGTCGACAGGGCTTCGTAGATGAAGAAGCCGTTGACCCCGATGATCACGCAGAAGCTGAGGATCATGATGACCAGAACGTGGCGGCCTGTGATCTTCCCGAAGCGTTCTGTTGGACGGTAATCCGAATCCTCGATGCTCATTGGTCCGGTCCTCTGAAAGTGGTCTCTCTAACGGTGTGCCGTCCGGTCTCGTCGGTCACCACAAAGCTGAGCTCCGCGAGCCCGTCGTCAAGAGCCGAGAGACGATCCTTCGGCAGGCTCACATAGAAGCGCACATTCTTGAGCGCGTCGGGGCCGATGGCAATCTCGGTCGGATTGACTTCGTCAGCAGAGATGCCGGCAAGACGCGCCCCTTCCGGTCCCTCGATGGTGACATGGAAGACGTGCGCCGCGGTGTCCTTGTTGATGATCTTGATGCCGTAACCGTTCCGGATGCTTCCGTCGGAAAGTGTGACAAAGAGCGGATTGCGGTCCCGAAGCACGTTGAGTTGCAACGTCTCGCGGTTGGCAAGAGCGACGACCATGATGGCCGCGACGATCAGCAGCGCCACCGCATAAACGATGGTGCGCGGACGAATGATCCTGAAACGCAGCGGCTCGCCCGCCTTGCGACGGTCGTGATTGTTCAGCGTATCATAGCCGATGAGACCGCGCGGGCGCCCGACCTTGTCCATGATCTCGTTGCAGGCGTCGATGCAAAGCGCGCACTGAATGCATTCGAGTTGCATGCCGTCGCGAATGTCGATGCCCACGGGGCAGGCGGCCACGCACTGGCCGCAATCGATGCAATCGCCGCGGCCTTCCCAGCTCGTGCCCTTCTTGTGCGGCCCGCGCTTCTCGCCGCGATCGTCCTTGTAGCTGACGAGGAGCGACTCTTCGTCGAACATCGCACCCTGAATACGCGGCCACGGGCACATGTAAATACAGACCTGCTTGCGGGCAATGCCGCCCAGCGTATAGGTCGTTGCGGTGAAGAGGCCGACGAAGATATAGGCGGTCATCGGCGCGGAGAAGGTGACCATCTGCATGGCCAGCGTCGGCGCGTCTGCGAAATAGAAAACCCAGGCGCCACCGGTAAGGATCGCAATGAGAAGCCAGACCGCATGCTTGCCCGCCTTGCGCGCAAGCTTGCCGACACTCCAGCCTTCCTTGTCAAGCCTGATGCGAGCGGAGCGATCGCCTTCGAAGAGACGTTCGACAAATACGAATAGATCGGTCCAAACCGTCTGCGGGCAGGTATAGCCGCACCACACGCGGCCGGCGACGCTGGTCGCGAGGAAGAGGCCGAGCGCCGCGAGGATCAGCAGGCCGGTGACGTAGTAGAATTCCTGCGGCCAGATTTCCAGAAAGAAGAAATAGAAGCGCCGCGCGGGAAAATCGAGCAGAACCGCCTGATCGGGCATACCCGGCCCGCGGTTCCAGCGAATGAACGGCGTCACATAGTAGATGGACAGGGTGAGCGCCATGACCAGCCACTTGATGCGGCGGAAGGTGCCGTGAACCAGCTTCGACTGAACCTTGATCCGGCTCTGGTAGAGAGGCCGGTTCAACTGCGAGTTCACTGCGACCGCGCTGTCGTCGTTCAGCGCGGAAGAGGAAGCGGCGGAGGCTGTACCAACAGCCTCCGCCACCAGGTTTTCAAGATTCGTGGCGGGTTCGCTCATAACTCACTCACTCCTTCGGCGCGAAACTCACGCCGCTTATTTGCCTCCGCCCAGCGAATGGACGTAAAGGGCAAGTTCCTTGATGGTCGAACCCGGGAGGCGCGCGCCCCAAGCCGGCATCACACCGCCGCGACCATGCGAGAGCGTCGTGACGATGGTGGCCTTGTCGCCGCCATAAAGCCAGATCGCATCGGTCAGGTTCGGCGCACCGAGTGCCTGATTGCCCTTCGCGTCGGCGCCATGGCAGGCAACGCAGTTTGCCGCGAAGACTTCGCCACCACGCGTGGCAACCGCAGAATCGTCCGCCTTGTTGCTCAACGACAGCACGTATTCCGCCACGTCGTTGATCTGCTCGCGCGTCAGCATCTTGTCGTCGAGGAAACGAGGCATCATGTTCTGGCGCGTATCAGCGTCGGCTTCCCAGCGGATGCCGTGCGTCAGTGTGGTCTGGATGTCGGTGAGTTTACCGCCCCAGAGCCAGTCGTCATCATTGAGATTGGGGAAGCCATTGCCGCCCGCCGCGCCCGAACCGTGGCAGGGCGCGCAGTTGTCGGCGAACGTGGCCTTGCCACCGGCAAGCGCCACTTCCATGAGACTGTCGTTCTTGGCGATATCCTCGATCGGCATCGCGTCGATCTGTTTCATGAACACGGCGCGGCCTTCCGCGACCTTTTGCAGCTCGGCCGACACTTCGCCGCGCTGCGTATAGCCGTATGAACCGGCCGTGTGCTTCCAGCCGCCGCTCGAAAGATAAGGCCAAGCCGGGAAGATGACCCAATAGACGAGCGACCAGAGGATGCAGACGTAGAAGGTGTAGATCCACCACTTCGGCAGCGGATTGTTCAATTCCTTGATGCCGTCCCACTCGTGGCCAGTCGTTTCAACGCCGGAGATTTCGTCCGTGTGCTTCTGCGTGCTCATTGCGCGCCCCCTTCATGATCGTCATTGAGCGGCAGCTGTGCCAGCCGCTCAAAGGTCTGCTTGTTCGACGGCCAAAGCGCATAGCCGACGGCAATGAGGAACACGACGCAGAAAAGCACCAGTCCCCAGGTTCCGGCGAGAGCCGATATTTCCTGATGTGTCATGGCTGTGCTCACTGCTTGAAGTTGGCGCTGTCATAGGCGTTGAAGTCGACCAGCGTTCCGAGCATCTGGAGATAAGCCACCAGCGCATCGAGTTCGCTGACCACCTGCGGGTTGCCATCGAAGTTGCGAATGACAGCCTTGGGATAACGCGCCGCGAGGCCCGTGACGTCGGCATCGGGGTTGACCTGCGCCTCGAGATCCGCCTTCGCATTGGCAATTTCCTCATCCGTGTAAGGAACACCCGTCACGCGCAGCGCCTTCATGTCGTCGGCGATATGCGTGTAATCGAGCGGGGTCTTGGCGAGGTAAGGATAGCCAGGCATCACCGACTCCGGCACGACCTGCCGCGGATTGGCCATATGCAGACGATGCCACTCGTCCGAATACTTGCCGCCGATACGCGCGAGATCGGGCCCGTTGCGCTTCGATCCCCACTGGAAGGGGTGGTCGTACATGCTTTCCGCAGCCAGCGAGTAGTGGCCGTAGCGCTCCACTTCCGAACGAAGCGAACGGATCATCTGGCTGTGGCAGAGGTAGCAACCCTCGCGGATGTAGATGTTGCGTCCGGCGAGTTCGAGCGGACTATACGGCCGCACGCCCTTCACATCCTCGACCGTAGTCTTGATGAGGAAGGTCGGGATGATCTCGACGATACCGCCGATCGACACCGCGATGAGCGAGAGGATGAGAAGCAGGATCGAGTTCTTCTCGATGACTTCATGCGAAAATCTGGACATGTGCCTCTCCCTCACTCAGCCGGCTGGGCAAGCGCGCCGACGGACGCGTTGGCGTTGGCAGGTGCGTTGGCGATGATGGGTTCACCCACTCGCACGTCGCCCCTGATCGTCCGCCAGCAGTTGTAGACCATGATGAGCGTGCCGGTCAGATAGAGCAGACCGCCCAGAGCGCGGATCACATAGAAGGGATGCATCGCCGCGACGGTTTCCACGAAGGAATATTCGAGGAAGCCCTGCGCGTCATAGGCACGCCACATCAGACCCTGAAGGATGCCCGACACCCACATCGAGGTGATGTAGAGGACGATACCCATGGTCGAGATCCAGAAGTGCCAGCTCACAAGCGCGATCGAATAAAGCCGCTCGCGCTTCCACAGCCAGGGAACGAGGCAGTACACGGCACCGAAGGTGACGAAGCCCACCCAGCCCATCGCGCCCGAATGCACATGGCCGATGGTCCAGTCAGTGTAGTGCGAGAGCGAGTTCACCGCCTTGATCGACATGAGCGGACCTTCGAAGGTCGACATGCCGTAGAAGGCGATGGACACGACGAGCATGCGGATCACGGGATCGGTGCGCAGCTTGTCCCAGGCGCCCGAAAGCGTCATCAGGCCGTTGATCATACCGCCCCAGCTGGGCATCCACAGCATGATCGAGAAGGTCATGCCGAGTGTCTGCGCCCAGTCAGGCAGAGCCGTATAGTGCAGATGGTGCGGACCGGCCCAGATGTAGAGGAAGATCAGCGCCCAGAAGTGGATGATCGAGAGCCTGTAGGAGTAGACCGGACGGCCCGCGCGCTTCGGCACGAAGTAGTACATCATGCCGAGGAAGCCCGCCGTCAGGAAGAAGCCGACCGCGTTGTGGCCATACCACCACTGGATCAGCGCGTCCTGCACGCCCGAGAAGGCGCTGAAGCTCTTGCTCGAGAAGATCGAGACCGGCACCGTCAGGTTGTTGCCGAGATGGAGCATCGCGATCGTGACGATGAACGCCAGATAGAACCAGTTTGCCACATAGATATGCGGCTCCTTGCGCTTCATCAGCGTTACAAGGAAGACGAGCAGATAGGTCACCCAGACGATCGTCAGCCAGATGTCCGTATACCACTCGGGCTCGGCATATTCGCGGCCCTCGGTCACCCCCATCAGGTAGCCCGTCGCCGCGATGACGATGAAGAGGTTATAGCCCCAGAAGACGAACCAGGGAGCAATGTCGCCCGCCAGGCGCGCGCGGCAGGTCCGCTGCACGACATAGAAGGACGTCGCGATCAGCGCGTTGCCGCCCATGGCGAAGATCACGCCCGATGTATGCACCGGGCGAAGCCTGCCGAAGCTGATATAGGCAAAGTCGAAATTGAGGGCCGGGAAGGCCAGTTCGCTGGCGATGTAGAAGCCCGCGAGCATGCCGGCGATTCCCCAGAAGAGCGTCGCGATCACGCCGTATTTGATGACCGTGTCGTTATAGCCCTTGCCGTCATCGGCGCCGGGAAGCCCCTTCAGGGCATTGAAATGGCGATTTCCGATCGCCAGAACACCCGCGGCGAATGCCAGCGTGAACATCCACGCATGGACCGCCATCGGTACATCGTAAGCCTTAGCTGCGACGACGAGGCTGTAAAATGCCCCCGCCACCAGCACGATCGCCGTCAAGTAAGACGACGTGGTCATTGTTCCGTGGAGACGACCGCCCGCCCCGCCTGAAACCGCCATTTGACGATCTCCTTCATGTTGCCTGTGGCATTCAACATGCCGTGGGCTCTTTTAAGGCGAAATCAGGAAATGTACGTAGGGTGTTTCGCCGCTGCGGGAGATTGACGCAGTGCCGGAAACGCGAGGCCTGTCAGGCCCCGCGCGCGGCGAGCGCGTGCTCGATCGAGTCGATGAGCTTGTCCTCGTCGGCGGGCTTGTCGAGGAAGGCGATGGCGCCAGCCTTCTGGGCCCGAGCACGCAGCCCGGCATCGCTCCTGCCGGTCATGATGATGGTCGGAATATCGACCCGCTCGGCCCTCAGCTTCTCCAGCAGCTCGAGGCCGTTCATTTCCGGCATATGCAGGTCGAGCAACAGGCAGCCATCGCCGGGTACCTCCGCAAGGAAGGCGCGTGCAGACGCATAGTCCCGCACGGTCAGGCCGTGGGACTCAAGCAGGACACGCATGGAATCGCGCACAGCTTCATCGTCGTCGACGACGCATACCGCGCGCCCGGAACTGGCCATAACAGCCGCCTCCAGAGCGAAATTCGGTGGATGACAGAAATAAGATAAGGAGCCTTCGCAAAGACTGATATAGGGGTTTTCCCTAGGCTCTAGCGACCTGTATCCCTGCGGTAAGCGCTATTCGCACCAGGTCCGACAGGCTGCGCGCCTGCATTTTCTCCATCAGATGGGCCCTGTGGATCTCGACCGTCCGCGGCGATATGCCCAATTCATGGGCAATGACCTTGTTCGGCTGTCCGCCGACCAGATGCTCCAGAACCTCGCGCTCGCGCGGCGTCAGCGCGGCCACCCGCGCCTCGGCCTCCCGGGTGCCCGACGACTGGGCCTGCTGGCTGAGGATTTGCTCCCGAGCCCTGCGGACGCTCGAAAGCATCAACTCGTCGTCATAAGGCTTTTCGATGAAGTCGATGGCGCCGGCCTTCATGGCGCGGACGGCCAGCGGCACATCGGCATGGCCGGTGACGATGATGACGGGAAGCGTCACACCGCGTTTGGCGATCTCTTCCTGAAGGGTGAGGCCGTCCATGTCCGGCATCCTGACATCGGCGACAAGGCATACACCACGGCCGGGCGTCAGTGCGGCGAGGAAGGCGGCCGCCGATTCGAAATCCTCGACCCCGAAGCCATCGGACTCGAGCAGCGCGCGCAGCGAATCGCGAACATCGGCATCGTCATCGACCACGAAGACGGGGGCGTCAGTCATTCTTGTCGGCCCCCTCTCTATCGGTGAGCGGAATGCGGAAGGAGAAGGTCACGCCCACATCCTCGTTCGGCGTCGCCCAGAGTTCCCCACCATGAGACTCGATGATCGACCGGCAAATGGACAGGCCGATGCCCATGCCCTGCTCCTTGGTGGTCATGAAGGGCTGGAAAAGGTTCGCCGCCACTTCCGGCGCAAGGCCCGATCCGGTATCGCGCACGCTGACAAGCGCATATTCGTCATTCTCGCGCCGGGTCGAGATCATCAATTCGCGGCTTGTTCCGCTCTGCATCGCCTCGATGCTGTTGCGGATGAGATTGAGCGCGACCTGCTGAATCTGGATCTTGTCGATCAGAACCTGCGGTAACCCGGCCTCGAGATCGACTATGACCTTGACGTTTGCCTCCGCCACGCCGACCAGTGCCAGCGCGATCGCCTCCTCCATGACGCGGTTCAGGTTCTCGAAGGCCTGGTTCGACTTGCCCTTTTCGATGAACTCGCGCAGGCGGCGGATGATCTGCCCCGCGCGGGCCGTCTGCGCGCCCGCCTTGTCGATCAGCTCACGCGCACGTTCGACCTGCGGATCGTCAATGCCGTCGATGGTCCGCCGCGCGGCCTTGGAGTAGTTCATGATGGCCGAGAGCGGCTGATTGAGCTCATGCGCCAATGCCGAGGCCATCTGCCCCATCGCGCTCAGGCGCGAGACATGCAGCAGTTCGGACTGCAATTCCTGCAAGCGTCGCTCTGTGCTCTGGCGCTCGGTGACATCGCGGATGAAGCCGGTAAAAAGTCTCCGTTGCCCAACGCTGATTTCGCCGACAGAGAGTTCCATCGGAAAGGTCGTTCCGTCGCGTCGCTGGCCGACGACGATGCGGCCGATGCCGATGATGTGCTTCTCGCCCGTCTTGCGGTAGCGCTCCATATAGCCGTCATGGCCCTCGCGATAGGGAGAGGGCATCAGCAGCTTGACGTTCTTGCCGAGCACCTCGGCGAAGGCATATCCGAACAGGCGTTCGGCGGCAGGGCTGAATGATTCGATCAGGCCCACTTCGTCGATGATGACGATGGCGTCGGGCACGGTTTCCAGAATCGAGCTCAGCCGCGCCTCGCGCTCGCGCAGCGCGTGCTCCTGGTAGCGGCGCTGTGTGATGTCGTGAATGATGCCGACGAACATGCTCTCGCCGCCGAAACTTCCTTCCCCGACCGAGAGATACATCGGAAAGGTTGTGCCGTCCTTGCGCTGGCCCACGACCTCACGGCCGATGCCGATGATGCGCTTCTCGCGCGTCTGACGATAATGCTCGATATAGCCGTCATGCTCCTGACGATAGGGCGACGGCATGAGCATCTTCACATTGCGACCGACTGCCTCCTCGGAGCTGTAGCCGAAAAGCTTTTCGCAAGCAGGGCTATAGACCTGGATCATCCCCATCTTGTCGATGATGACGATGCCATCAACAGCCGTGGCAAGCAGCGCGTCGAGGCGCGCCTGGCTTTCCATGTCGCTATTTTCGTTCGGGGGGAGTTTCGTCATCCACGCTCGAAGCTTTTCCGGCCCTGCATGCGCCAGTGATCTTGAAAGTAAATCATAATCTTACCGATTGAACCGAGAATTTCACCCACAATCGATTGCCGATCGGCGATTGGCTCCATCTCTCTTCTGCTACGATGATTTGAGAAGACCGGCAAGAACCACGAGGCCCCCATGCGCGCCATGCTGCTTGAAAAACCCGGCACACCGCTCATCGAGCGCGAATTGCCGGATCCCCATGCAGCTAGTGGGGAGATTCGTGTCCGCGTTCTCGCCTGTGGCGTTTGCAGAACCGATCTCCATGTCGTCGATGGGGAATTACCGAACCCATCTCTGCCGATCATTCCCGGTCATGAGATCGTAGGTATCGTCGACGAGATCGGCGCCGACGTGAAAGGCTTCCGCCTCGGGCAGCGCGTCGGCATTCCCTGGCTCGGACATACTTGCGGAACATGCCCCTATTGCCGCTCGGCGCGCGAGAACCTCTGCGATCACCCCCTGTTCACCGGCTACACGCGCAATGGCGGTTATGCGACGCATGCCGTGGCGGACGCAGCCTACGCCTTTCCGCTCGACGGCCTCGGCGACGACGTCGCCATTGCGCCGCTCCTCTGCGCCGGACTCATCGGCTGGCGCTCGCTGGTGCTTGCAGGCGAAGGAAAGCGGCTCGGCATTTATGGCTTCGGGGCTGCGGGGCATATCGTGCTTCAGGTCGCAAAAGCACAGGGGCGAAAGGTCTTTACCTTCAGCACGCCGGGCGACAGGGCAGCACAGGACTTCGCCCGCTCACTCGGGGCGGACTGGGCAGGCGCCTCCGACGAAGCGCCGCCCGAGCTTCTCGATGCCGCGATCATCTATGCACCGGTCGGCGCGCTGGTGCCGGCCGCGTTGAGAGCCGTCGCCAAGGGCGGGCGCGTCGTTTGCGCCGGCATTCACATGAGCGACATTCCAAGCTTCCCGTACAACATCCTCTGGGAGGAGCGGCAGCTTCTCTCCGTCGCCAATCTCACCCGACAGGACGCGATCGACTTTCTGCGCATCGCCCCCTCGATCGGCGTTCATACGACAACAATTGCCTATCCGCTCGCCCGCGCGAATGAAGCGCTCGACGATCTGCGCGCGGGCCGCCTCACCGGCGCCGCGGTTCTGGTCCCGTGATCCGCACCCCATATGCAGGCGCGGAATGACGCAGGCACGCGTTTCTGACTTCGATCAAAGCGGCTTCGACCCGACCACATCAAAATGATGATGATTTGCCAGTGGGCGTGGCCGCAGTCTTCAGGCCGGCCCAGGCGACGATGTGAAGGGCGAGGCCATGTTCAAATCCATTCTCGTGCCCACGATGGGCTTTTCCAGCGACCCCGCTGCGCTTGAGACCGCGGTGCTCATCGCGCGCGCCTTCAAGGGCCACCTTGAATGCGTGCATGTCAGGCCCGACTCGCAGCAGATTCTCATTCAGGCTGCGGGCTATGACATGGGCATGGGCATGGGAACGCAGATGGTGATGGGCGATCTGATCGACGTGCTGCAACGCGAGGATGCGAAGCGGACGGAGCGCGCGCATAAAACCTTCGAAGCCTTTTGCAAGCGCGAGGCGGTGCCGCTCGCCGCTGCGCCAACCGGAGAGCCCTCCGCGACTGCCGCCTGGCGTGAAGTATCGGGCCGAGAATCCGACATCCTCGTCGCCGAGGCCCGCGTCCACGATCTTACCGTTTTCGGAAACGTCACCGCGCTTGGCGGGCTCGCCCGCACCATTGCCGGCACCATGCTTATCAACGGCGGCCGCCCGCTCCTTCTCGCCGCGCCACATGCGCCGAAACAGATCGGCAAATCGGTCGTCGTCGCCTGGAAGCCTTCGCCGGAAGCGGCACGCGCGGTCAGCGCCGCCATGCCGATCCTCGTCGACGCCGCGAAGGTTACGGTGGTGACGATTGCGGAAAACGAAGAGGAGACGGCAAACTCCGCCGAAGCGCTGGTCACCAGCCTGCGCTGGCACGGCATCAATGCGGAAATTTCCTACATGGCGCATCCGGCCGGTCCGGCCCAGGACACGCTCCTGCAGTGCGCGAAGGAGGTCGGGGCCGATCTTCTCGTCATGGGTGCCTATGGGCACAGCCGCCTCAGCGAATTCGTCTTCGGCGGGGTAACGCGCCATGTGCTGGGCGGCGCGCCGATCCCGGTGCTTCTCGTACACTAAGCCCGCGAAGCGTCAGGGACGTATCTCGATCGTTGTTCCGTCATCGACCGCATTCCAGATTTCCTCGATGGCGATATTGCCGACGGCGATACAGCCATTGGTCCAGTCGGTAAAGAAACGCACCGGGTCCTTGCGGCCGAACGCACGCGGCATGCCATGGACGAAAATGTCGCCGCCGGTATCGCCGCCCTTCGCGCGAATGCGGTCGGCGGGGTTCGGATAGGAGATGTGAAGCGCGCGGTGATATTCCGTTTGGCGCAACCGGCGGTCAATCACATAGACGCCTTCGGGCGTTCGGCCATCTCCCTTCAGGCGCTTGGGGCCTTTGGGGTGGCTGCCCAACGCGATCGGATAGGCGCGGATCACGATGCCCTTCACCATCAGGTCGAGTTCACGCTTCGCCTTCCAGACAACAATGCGGTCGGCCTTGGGCAATTCGTCCGGCGCGAGCGGCGTCGCCATGACCGCGCCGCCGATCAGCATGAAGATTGCGGCAGCGAACAGAGTGCGGAAGGATAGCTGGATCATGAGGCCTTCAATTCTGAAACTTTGCGGCATCGGCGCTCTCACTGCCATCGTGCTCGGCGCGATCCGTCCGGCATCCGCGGACGATCTCGTCGGCGTGGCAACCGTCTATGAGACGCGCCATGAGGATACTCTGCCCGATATCGCGCGGCGCTTCGACCTCGGCTATGTCGAAATCAGAACCGCCAATCCGGATATCGATCCCTGGCTGCCGGGCGCCGGGCATTGGCTGCAACTGCCGACGCAGCACATCATCCCTCTCGCCCCACGGCGCAGCATCGTCATCAACCTGCCGGAACTGCGGCTCTATTATTTCGGTCCGAAAGGCGAGGTCGCGACCTTCCCGCTCGGCATAGGACGCGAGGGCAAGGAAACGCCGCTCGGCACGACGAAAGTCAGGGCCAAGACCATGAACCCAACCTGGGTGCCGACGGCTTCCGAACATGCGGAAAATCCCGATCTGCCCCAGTCGATCGGGCCCGGCCCCGACAATCCAATGGGGATACGCGCGCTCTATCTCGGCTGGCACGGCTATGCGATCCACGGCACCAACAAGCCCTACAGCATCGGACGACGCGACAGCCACGGCTGCATCCGGCTTTATCCCGAAGACATCGAGGCGCTTTACGACATGACGCGCGTCGGAACGCCGGTCACCGTCGTCAATCAACCGATCAAGGCCGGGTGGTCGAACGGCGAATTCTATGTCGAGGTGCATCCTTATCAATCGGATGCCGACACGATCGAAACCGGCGGCAAGCCGACGACAGAAGCGGCCGTCGATGTCGACGATCTCGTCGTGCATATGGCAGGAGAGGCGACCGGACGGATCGACTGGCAGGCGGTCGAGCGGGCCAAGCGTGAAAGAACGGGCGTGCCGGTTCAGGTCTCGCTGCCTGGCGACAACTCTTTTGCGCCTCAATAAAAACCGGACACCCCCGCATTGCCGCGCAGAAGAGTGTCCGGCTCGCGATCTCAAGCGTCAGATTACTTCCGCAGCGAACGCTGGAAAATGCGGTCCGCCTTTTCATTCGCCGCCTGAGCGGATGCCGCCGCGCGGTCAGCGGAAGAAGCAGCGGCCTGCGACTGGGTAAGCGCCTGCTGGGCCATTTCCTTGGCCTCGGCGGAATCCTTCACGGCCTGATCGAGCTTCGCCTGATCCTGATCGTTAAGATGCGTGGCGCAACCGCCGAGCAGCATCGCGGATGCGAGAGCGGCAGGTAGCGTGATACGTGACAGCATATTCATCCGACTTCTCCTGTTGATGCCGCCAGCACCTCTTGCTGTGGTACCGACGGCATGAAATCGCCATGCCACCCTTTTTCGGACGCGGGCTTCGAGACAGTGAGCACATCATCGATTTCGCTCACACGATTCCGCCGTGAGGAATTATGGGGCATTGATGACTTTGCGTCCGCAACTCTCCCAAAACCTTGATTCCGATCAAAGTGAAGAAATGTCGCAGCCTGCTTCATGTCGCGATGGCATGGCGGAAACGCGCAAGAGAGAGGCTGAAGTAGAAGATACTGATGCCGACGAGCCAGAGCATGTCGGGCCAGACGATCTGAAATCCGGCGCCCCGATAAAGAACGTCCTGCGAGAAGGAGACGAAATGCGTCGAGGGCGCGAACTGCATCACGGTCTGCAACCATACCGGCATGCTCTCAAGCGGCGTCGCGCTGCCTGATAGAAGCTCCAGCACAATCAGCACAGGCATCGAGAGCAGCGCGAATTGGGGCATCGAATTGGCCCATGTCGCCAGCAAGAGGCCGAGACTGGTCACGGCCACGAGATAGCTCGCGATACCGCTCGCATACAACACCAATGAACCGGCGATCGGCACGCCGAGAAAGAGATGCACGACAAAGACGAGCGACGAGATGGAGGCCACCAGAATCACGAGGCCATTGGCCGCGATCTTGGCCAGCATTATTTCGACTGCCGTCACCGGCATCACAAGCAGATGCTCGATCGTTCCATGCTCACGCTCGCGGATCAGCGCGGCGCCGGCCAGCAGGATGGAGAGCATGGTCACATTGTTGATGACCTCCATGACCGCACCGAACCACATCGATTCCGAGTTCGGATTGAAAAGCCTGTGGAGTACGACGTTGATGGGCTGGCTGGTCGCAAGCTCCGTATGCGCGACGCGCTTCTGCACCTCTTCCGTGATGATGTTCTGAATATCGACGGCACCACTGCCGGCGAGCGACATGGCGGTCGCATCGACGTTGAGCGCGATGGTCGGCCCGCGTCCGGCAAGAAGATCCCGTTCGAAGCCGGAAGGGATCTCGATCAGAAAGACGAACTTGTTCTCGTCCATGCCTCGCGACGCTTCTGCGGGCGTCACGGTTACGGCCTCCTTGAACAGAGGCGGCAGGAGCGCCAGGCGGATCTGACGCGACAGGTCCGAGTGATCCTCATCCACCACCGCCACGGCTGCGTTCGACACCTCGGTCTTGGCGCCGGTCGCTGTCGAATAGATGGCGAAGGTGAAGATGAAGGCGACGAGCACAAGCAGAATGGGATCGGCGAGGAAGCTGCGCAGCTCCTTGTAGGTAAGACGGCCGACATTCCGGATGAAACGCTGCATGTCAGATCTCCTGCTTTACGAGGAGGACGCGTGCGGCAGTCGTATAAAGCAGCGCGAAGAAGATGAGCATGAGGGTGGGCTCCCATAAATCCGCAAGATAGAGCCCCTTGGTGAAAACGCCGATATTGATCTGCTGAAACCAGCTCGACGGGAAGGCGAGTCCGATGGCGCGCCCCGCACCCGTGAGCGAGGAAACGGGAACCAGCAGGCCTGAGAAGTTGACCGCCGGAATGAGCGACGTCACGGCCGTCGCAAACATGGCGGAGACCTGCGTCTTGGTGAAGGTCGACATGAAAATGCCGTAGCCGGTCGTCGCTATCACGTAGAGCAGGGAACTCAGCAGCAGCAGGCCTACCGATCCCTTCACCGGCACGCCGAAGAGAAAGAGCGCAATCAACAACAGCGTGAGGAAGTTGACATAGGCCAGAGCAATATATGGCGCCTGCTTGCCAAGCAGAAATTCGAGGCGCGTCACGGGCGTCGAGCGGAAATTCGCAATCGACCCATATTCCTTCTCGCGTACCACGCCGACGGCGGTGAGCATGGCGGGAATGAGGATCAGAATGAGCGTGAAGACCGTCGGCACGATGGCGTAGACACTCTCGAATGCCTGATTGTACCGCGTGCGGGTTTCGATGCTGAAAAGCGCTGTCGTCTTCTGCCCTTCATAAAGCTGTGCGACATATTTCTGCGCGATCCCGCTCAGATAGCCGACCGCCGTCGTTGCCCGGAACGGGCTGGCGCCATCCACGAGAACTCCGATCTCGGGCTGACGTCCACGCAGAAGGTCGCGTCCGAAGCCTTCGGGAATTTCGATCCCGACCGCAATCTTGCCGCTCTGGAGCATATTCTGGAGATCGGCGACCGTTTTTGCGGGCGCGCGCTGCTCGAAATAGCGCGAGCCTTCGAATTGTTCGAGCAGGCCACGGCTTTCGCGCGACTGGTCCTGATCGATGACGCTATAGGCAAGATTCTCGACGTCGAAGGAAATGCCGTAGCCGAAGGTCAATATCAGAACAACCGGCCCGACAAGGGCGAAGGTCAGGCGGATCGGATCGCGCAGGATTTCCATTGTCTCGCGCCGAGCATAGGCCCACAGCCGTCGCCAGTCGAACCGGCGCTTCGATGGCGCTGCCGCCGTCTCGGCGACGACGATTGCCTCCTCAGCACCGTCGTCCACCGCTATGGCACCGCCCGCCTCGGTCAGATAGTCGATGAACGCGTCTTCAAGCGTCGCCCGCCCATGCGCCTTCGCAATGGCGTCCGGCTCGCCGACCGCGAGCACCTTTCCGGCATGCATCAACGAAATGCGGTCGCATCTCTCGGCCTCATTCATGAAATGAGTCGAGATGAAGATCGTCACCTTGCTGTTGCGCGAAAGGTCGAGCAGGTAGCGCCAGAACTGGTCGCGCATGATCGGATCGACGCCGGAAGTCGGCTCGTCGAGGATCAGGACCTCCGGCCTGTGGACGACGGCGACCGCGAGTTGTA
>Ga0255338_1002336_pt1 | contig 28562 bp, 23 predicted proteins | sample MeOH1_35cm_T4_19_FD_203715 | JGI IMG/M metagenome (GOLD analysis project Ga0255338, IMG submission 203715) | Sandy soil microbial communities from University of British Columbia, Vancouver, Canada - MeOH1_35cm_T4_195 | ecosystem: Engineered > Artificial ecosystem > Sand microcosm > Unclassified ...
TTGATCACGCACACCTCGACAGGCCGGCCCAGCAGCCCCGCGGGCAACGAACCCAGGCAGGCCGGCAGCTCCGTGCGCGACTGATAGGCGACGACAATGATCGAGAGTATGGGAAGAGGGTCCGCCATCCACTTCCAGCCTTGTCGCTCTCCCCGCCGACCGCAACGCTGCGGATGAGGCCATGCCCACCCCGCTTGTCAGTGTCGTCGTCGTCTGCCGCAACCCCGGCCCGCGGCTGCATGCGGCCCTGGAGAGTATCTGGGCCCAGCCGGGTGAATCCTGCGAAGTGGTCGTCATCGACGGCGCCTCTACTGATGGCACGCGCGGGTGGTTGGAGACGCAGCGGCCGCGCCTCGGAGCGCTGGTTACGGAGCCGGACGACGGCGTCTATGCCGCCATGAACAAGGGGGTCGCCGCCGCGCGGGGCGAGTGGCTGCTGTTTCTCGGGGCGGATGACCGGTTGCGGGCGGGAGCGTTCGCCGGGCTCGGGCCGGTGCTCCGCGCCAGCGACGCCGGTGTGGTGGTCGGCGAGGCCGAGTTCGACGACGGCCGCCGTTACCGGCTGGGACCACCGGCCACCGCCGTGCGCCGGAATTTCCTGCACCACCAGGCGGCCTGTTACCGGCGCGCGCTGTTCGCCACGCACGGCGGGTTCGACCCGAAGCTGCGGATCATGGCAGATTATGACTTCAACCTGCGCCTCCTGCGGGCCGGCGTGCGTTTCCACACCGTGCCAATCCCGGTTGCCGTCTGCGCCAGCGGCGGGCTCAGCGATGCGGGTGACTGGACCGGTTACCGCGAGGAACTCACGGTGCGCCACCGGCATTTTCCAGCGTGGCAATGCTGGCTGTGGGACCTGGGTTCCATCGTCCGGTACGGGCGGAAAAAAATCGTGCGCACCGCGTCCCCCCATGGCTGAAACCCTTCGCTCCCGCCTGCAGCGGGCCGTCAACCTTGTGCTCGCCCCGACCGGCCTGCACCTGCTGCGTCGTGCCCGGGTGTTCGACATGGATGGCCTGCTGGCGCGCGCCGCCACCCGGCCGCCCGCGCCCGCCACCATCATCGACGTCGGTGCCTCGGATGGCGTCTGGTCGTTGCGCGCGCGCCGCCACTTTCCCCGCGCCCGGTTCCTGTTGTTCGAACCGCTGGCCGAGCGCCAGGCGGCGCTGGCCCGGCTCAAGGCCCGGCACGGCTTTGATGTGGTCCCGGCCGCCGCCGGCGACCGGGCCGGCCAGGTGGCCTTCGCCATCGATCCCGCGCTCGACGGCAGCGGCGTCGCCGCCCCGGGCGCAACGGGCACGCGCGCCGTGGCGGTGGAAACCATCGACGCCGCCGTGACGGCCCGCGGCCTGCCCGGGCCCTACGCCCTGAAGCTGGATACACACGGTTACGAGCTCCCCGTGCTCAACGGCGCCGCGCAGGTCCTGACCCAGACTCAGCTGCTCATCATCGAGGCGTACAATTTCGAGCTGACGCCGGGTTGCCTGCGCTTTCACGAGCTGTGCGCGTGGCTGGAAGCGCGTGGATTCCGTTGCTGTGATATCGCCGACCCGATGCGGCGGCCGGGTGACGGGGTCCTGTGGCAGATGGACCTGGCCTTCGCGCCGGCGACCAGCCCCCTCTTCTCAGTTAACCGCTACGAGTGAGCCGGTGTCAGCCCCGGCGTTCCAGTAGCTGGTCGAAGGACACGAAGCCGTGCCGCAGGATGCGGCCGGCATAGACCGGCAGGTTGGCCGCCCGGAAAACGAGCCGGGCCCACCCTTGCCGGATGCGGCCCGGACCGTTAAGCAAGCCGAGTTTCTCGTCCACCCGCGCCCGCTCCTCGATCATCGCCGGTCGATTCTTGGTCAGCTGTCCGCGCCGCAGCCGGAAAGCGGCCACCTCGCCGCCCACCCGCACGGCCGGCACGCCCCGCACGCACAGACGTGCCAAGAATTCCGAGTCGCCGCACAGGCGGAACGCAGGGTCGAATCCGCCCTGCTGCGTCCACGCCGCCCGGCTGATGAGGGTGCCGTGTTGAAACACCGGCTCGAGCCGCTGGGCATAAAGCGCGCGGTTGAGCCCCGGCCAGGGCGACACCGCCACGGCCCCCAAGCGGCGGCCGGCGGGGTCGATCAGGCGCACCCCGCCGTAGACCAGCAGGGATTGCCTCCCGCGCCCGGCCAAGGTAGAGACAGCCGCGGCAAAACCCGGCAGCAGCAGGTCGTCGTCGTTGATATAGGTGACGGCATCCCACTCGCGTGCCGCCGCGACGCCGGCGTTGATCGCGGCGTACATGCCACCGCCCGGCTCGGCCGTGACTGTGACGCCCGGAAAGCGCACGGCCAGCCCGGGCACGGCCGCCGCCGGGGCGACCAGCACATGCTCGCCGTCCAGTGCCAGGGCGGCGACACTCGCCACGGTTTCGGCCAGCCAGGGCGACTCGCCCAGGGTCGGGGTGATAACGAGAATTTTCATGGACTGCGGCGCTGCGCGCGCCGGTAGATGGCCATCATCCGCCCGGATATCTGCCCGAGCCCCAATCGCCCGGCCAGCCACCACGGACCGAGTTTCAGCCAGAATTGCCCCCAAACCAACCGCAGCAGCGCAAGATGCCAGGCCCCAAGCGAATCCCTCCAACCCCGGCGGGATATGCCGTAGCCCGGCTGCACCGACCGGATCTCGCGTTCCGCCGCCACGAGCGCCGCCCAGTATTCGCCATAGATCCGCGAGCGCAGCCGCAGGGGCATGATGCCGTACTCCAGCTGGCCCGAATCAAACCAGTGTTCGCTGATGCGCCGGAACTGCGCAAAGTGAAACACGATCAGCGGCCGGCCGTCCACGCCGACGGCCCCGCCCTGCAGCTCAAAGCGGGATCCCGCCCAATTCCACGGGGCCACGTTCACACCCGGATGCTTCAGCTCCACCACCCCGGCAAAATTCTTGGGCCACTCATCGAGGTATTTCTGGTCGCCATAGTGCGTGCCGTCGGCCGCCAGTGCGCACGACTCGAGGCACCGGGCCCGCCACCAGTCGAGGCAGGCCCGGGCCCGCTCATCGGCGCGGAAGACGAGCACACCCACATTGAACCGGCCATAGAGCGCCGCGTCGTCGTGCCAGGGCGGGTAGCGGTGGGCCGCCAACAGCACCGACCCCCGTCCCAGCTCGCGTTGGATCGGCGCCGGATCGCCGAAGAAATAGAGGTCCGCGTCGAGATAGGTGAGCAAGCTGATCTCCGGGTGAGTGTTGAGCAGGTGACGCAGCAAACAGGGTGTGAGGGTGAAGATGAATTCAGCACGCGGCCGTCCGGCCTGCGCCGCGGCCAGTTCCGGGTCAGCCGCCAGCAGTTCAGCCAGCGGAACCACCTTGAGCCGCGCATCATGCAATTTGCGCAGCACATCCGCCGTCTCCTCATCCAACGCGAGCACCCAGAGCACCGCGGCGGGATCGTGCCGCGCCAGCGATCGCCACAGGGCGAGCCCTGGCGCAAGGTAGCGGGTATCAAAATAAGTGCAGCAGTGGTTCATCTCACCGGAAGGCCACGGATATAGTTCCGCCACTCCTTGTTGTCGAGCGGCAGGGGGCGGTCAGATAAATCCGCCGGCACGGTCCAGCGCTCACGGGAGGGATGAATGGATTTTCTGCCGCCTTCACGATTCACGGTAATCGTCCCCCCGGCGAACCGGGCGCGCGAGCCTTCGACGTATTTCATGAAATCGATCAGGGCTGAAGCGTCGGGCCGCGCGCGCGCCGTGGCGAAAAGCTTCCAGGCCAGAAACCCGAAGGGTGCATCCGACAATTCGCTCAAGCGCAGTTCACCCGTGCGCAAAGCCCGTTCGTATGCCACCGTTTTCTCCTCCACCTCCCGCAGATCGCGCTTGCAGCCAACGGCGCTGGTCACGCCCAGCACCAGCAGCAAGCCCACCCCCCACATCCGACGGGAAGGAGAGACCCGCGTTTCCACCGGCATCCACAGCAACGCCAGCATCGGCTCCAGAAAGTAGTAATCCCACCAGCGGCCGCGCAAAGAGACCAGAAGCACATAGCCGGCGATAAAAACCACGACCTCCGCCGGCGGCCATCGATCCCACCGGTTGAGCCACGCCCCGGCCATCGCGGCTCCCGTGAGCACGACCAACGAGGCGCCCTCTGCGCCGGGAATTTCCCAACTGATGCCAGCCCCGAAGCCCAACACCAGCCCGGTTCCGAGGAACATGACCAGCAGGGGAATGAAGGGACGGGAGAGGTTGGCCCGCCAGACTGGCTCGATGGGTTCGCCGCAAAATGCCTTCCACACGGCCTGCCAACCCACGAGCACAACAAAGGCAAGGGCCAGATTGGCCATAAGCTCCGCCAGCGAGAATCCGTTGGACAGTTGTCTGCCCGCGAGCTCGCGCGCCCAGGTCGGCGGCGCAATGAGCAGCAGGGTCAGCGCCAGACCGAGGGTGAACACAATCCCGGCCAGCTGGGCCCGGTTCAAAGGCTCCCGCGTGTACCACTGTCTGATCAGGGCCACCAGCGGCCACGCTAGGAGGCAGAGCGCGCTCTGCCGGTTCAGGAAACCAACAATGACGCACGCAAAGAAGCATCCCGTCCACCCCCGCCGCCAGCCCACCCAGGCGGCCAGCGTGCAAGCGAGGCCAAGCGGCAGGCCGGTGAATTCGAGCGCCTTGTGCAACCACACCGGTGAGAGCGCGAGGCCGAGGACAAGCCCCCATCGCACGAGGTTCGACGGCACCGCCGGCTTGAGATATGCGCCCAGCAAAATGAAATTCACCACCGCAAGCAGCAGGTTCAAACCAAGCGTGCTGGCGTAGAAATTTCCACTCAGCGCAAAGCACGACGCACTGATCGCGGTAAGTGGCAGGTTGAGCGGCTCCAACCAGTCGCTTGGCATCCAGCGGTGCGTCCTCACGGTGCTGACCACGCTGTCCACGTAGCCGAAGTCGTCGCCCTGCAGGATGACACGGGAAGGTGCCAGCCAGGCCAGTACCGCCAGCCAGAGCGCCAGCGAGAGAACCGGCACCGATTTGTTCTCCATGACCGTCATCGCAAAGTCAGCGTTTGCGCGCCAGGATCACGTTGTCGAGATAGAGATCCTCGTTGCCGGGCAGCACGAACCGGGCAACCGCGGCCAGCAGGTTCAGGGGGGCGATCAGGGCGAGTTGGGTGGCGAGATTCACCCACTTGTTGCGCGTGACCACGACCTTGTAGATCCACGCCGCGGCCAGCTGAGCCACGGCCCGGGCGTCGGCCATGCTCTTGTGCTGCTTCAGCACTTCAAACCCCGACCGCTCGACCAGCGCCCGCAGTCCGAATGACGAATACCGCGCGAAATCGTGCGGCTGCTCATGTTCGTCCCACATGAATGGCACCGTGAGCACGAGCAGCCCCCCGGGGCGCAGCACCCGCTGGATTTCCCCGAGAAAGGCCTCCGGGGTGAAAACATGCTCGAGCACCTGCGAGCACAGCACGCCGTCAAATCCGCCATCCGGCAACGGGAAGGTCGTTCCATCATAAAACACCTCGGCCGCCCCCACCTGGCGCGTGAACGGTGTGTCCACATCCAGTCCGACGTATCGCGTGGCCGGCACCAGTCCCCGGTAGGGCTGGCAGCCGCAGCCCACATCCAGCACATCGCCCTTCAGCTGCGCCAACAACGGTCGCAACCCTTCCTGCAACCCGCGCCGCGCAAAATAGAAAGGGTTGATCAGCAACCCGAGCCAGGTCGGCTCGTATTGCTCGCGCCACCAGCGGGCCCGGAGTCGTGAGAAATTCTTCAAGTCGAGATCCTCTCCAGCATGAGCCCGCGGTGGTCGGCGTCGATATCAACCTCGTCGTCCGTCGTCCACTCTGTCACTATCCGCCAATCCCGGGCGAAGGGTTGCAGCAATGCCGACCGGTCAAAGAACCAACAGGGATAGCTCGCCTCGTAGATTTCCGGCGGCACGTGCTGCACTGTCAGGCGATCCGGACCGCGCGCCACAAAGCCGGTGCGGTCGATGATGAGGTGGGTGAACCCGCCCGCCCGCGCCGCCGCCAGCAGTTCGTGCGGTGACTCCAGGTAGGGCAGCACGCTTGAGAGCAGGAGCACCTTGGGATGCTCCACCTCGCAACACTCGGCGAGGGTGCCGTAAAACCGCAACGGCCCGGCCGTGAATTCACGCCGGCCGGTGTCCACCCAGCGTGCCTGTTCAACCACGCTCCAGCGCACCTCGGCCAGATCAGCCAGCCATGGACGGTGCTGCCACCAGGTACTGCCCAACGATCCGCCAAAATCGGCCACGTTCAGCCTCTGCCCATGCGCGGCGGCCGCAAGCCGGAGTGCAGCGAGCAGCGGGGCATTGGCCGCGGGAGACGCAAACAGGACCGTGTCGCGCTCCCAGGCCGCCCGTCCGTCCCGCACAGCGCGGGCGGCCGCCAGGGTTTTTTCAAAGATGCCCTCGTCGGCATATCCGCGGGAGGCCGCCGCAGCCTCGGCCCATGACGAATACCGTCCGGTATAGACGGGCTGCGCACCCAGCCGCCGCAACCGCCTCCGCCAGGATCGCGGCACGAGCGCTTTCATTGCCTCATTCCACCGGGGATTCATCCGAGCCGGAGTTTGGCCAGCACACGCCGGGCGAGGCCGTGCCATTTTCCCGGATTGGCCGTGCGCCACAGTTGCCGACAGGCCGGATGCTCCCGGGGCTCGGGCCAGTACCCGGGTATCGGCGGAACGGGACGCAGCGGTGGGTTGGCCCAAGCCGTCGCTGCCGCCGCATTCGTGGCCCCGGCATCAAAGCCGATGTGCTCGACCAGACTCCACGGCGGCCGCAGGCAAAGTCCACCCTGCTGCAGGTGATGATAAAGCCAGCGGACGGCCCAGATGTTCTGCCGCTGTTCGGCCCCGGCCATCACCGGCAAATCTGCGCCATACGCGTCCGCGGGCAGACCGCGCGCCACGACCGCCGCCAGCTTCGCCGAGGCCGTCTGTTCCATCCCGCGCCACGAACGCGCCCAGGACCCCCAGACCCAGCATTCAGCCCGGGCATCGAAATATGGCTGTGTGCCGGTGTCCGCCGGTGTGACCCGCGGATGGGTCCAGGCGCTGATGCTCATCACCCGGGGGTCATCCGCGTAATGCCGCAGGGCCGCGCACACCCAGGCATAGGTCCCGGGCACACAAATCAAATCATCCTCCCACACGATGAACACCTCGTGCGTTGCGGCCACTTCCGTGACCCCGGCCAGCACGTTGCGACCGAGGCCGAGATTGGCGGGCCGTTCGGTAAGCCGTACCTCACACCAATCGATGCGGCGCAACAGCGCGCGCGTCTCCGCCACACCGGCGGCGTCCGCCGCGCCCTTCGCGCCGTCGGCATACGCGTAGATCAGCGGCACGCGGTTTTCCCGTAGGCAGGCCAAGGTCCGGGCCAGATGCGCCGGACGGGCATACGCGAACAGCACCACGGGAATGATGGCCAGGCCCCGACTCATACCTTGGCCGGCCGGCGAGCCTGCTCGCTTGCAATGCCATCGAGGTTATATTGCATCGCGTTCATCAAAAGCATCCACCCGATATTGGGAAGCCTGATCGCATTTCTACGCCGCACCACGGCACGCCCCCGGGCCTTTCTCCGGACCGAACTCGCCATCCGCCGCCTGAAGCGTGACATTGCCGCCAATCCGTCACCGCAGATTGTCGTTGGCAGTTCGGGCATCTTCACCCCGGGCTGGATTCCGACCGACATCGATTACCTCAACCTTCTCCACCCGCCGGACTGGCAAAGGTTTTTCGTGCCCGGCACCGTGGGGGCCATTCTCGCCGAGCATGTGTGGGAGCACCTGACTCCCGCCGAAGGCGCCACCGCCGCGAATATCTGCTTCACCTACCTGCGGCCGGGCGGACGCCTGCGCATCGCCGTCCCGGATGGATTCAATCCCGACCCCGGCTACCGGGAATGGGTGCGGCCGGGCGGCACGGGTCCGGGCGCGGACGACCACAAGGCCTTCTACACCCATGAGTCCCTCGCCCGCTTGCTGGCGGAAAGTGGATTTCGGGTCGAACTGTTGGAGTATTTTGACGCGGCCGGGAAATTCCACTTCACCGACTGGGAGCCGACCGACGGGATGATCCATCGTTCACGACGCTTCGACGAACGCAACCGCGAAGGCCGGCTGGGCTACACCTCCCTGATCGTTGACGCCCACAAGCCGGGTGGGCCGCACGACTGAACGCACCCGGAGGGCGCTCATGTCGCCGCGGCTCAAATTCCCAAGATGTTGTCGTCGCGATAGTAGACCGTCGTGCACTTGCGGTAGATCGTGCCGGCCGCAATGCCCCAGAATTCCAGCGACCGAAATCCCGCGACGCGCAGCGTTGCGATCCCGCTGGCATACTCCGGCCGCTCCGAGTCATCCAGCACCAGCACACCGGCCGGTGACAGCCGGCCGACGGCGCAGGCCAGACAACGCACCCGATCCCGGCCGTCGACGCTGATGAAATCCGCCGCCGCCGGCATCTCTCCTGGCGCGTCGGCGTAAGCATCGGAATTCTCCGGATGGACGAGCAAGTGCACGTTGCCCGGCAAGCGGGGCCGGAGTTCGCCGGCAAACGCCGCGTCGTGTTCGACCGTCCAAACTTCATCTACTCGCCTGGCGTAGTAGAAGGTCGAAGCGCCGGCGCCGTATTCGAAGATTCGCCAACTCCTCATGATCCGCGGACCGAGGTAATCCACGAAGGGTATGGTGTACCACGGCATCGGCTCGCCCGCGCTATCTTGCACCTTTACCTCCTGCATGCTGCGCAGCCAGCCGGTTTGAGCCAGATAGCCATTAAACGTGATTTGCAGAATGCACGCTGCACGTCGCGAGTTTAGCATCAGGCGGAAGAACCGCAAGAGCAGGCACAAGCGAGCGATCAATCGGTCAAGCCTTGGGGTGGACATAACGGAACCAGCGGAAAGGAATGAAGAGGGCACGCCACTGCATGAAAGCACAGGGCCGCAAGCGGGCGAAACAAAACGAACTGAGCCACGCGGCTGAAATTTGCGCGCACAGCGTCGCCCACGCGGCGCCGGTACCACCGAGGCAGGGGATGAGCATCCAATTCAAGGCCACATTGATCAGAGCGCCCGCCAGGGTGGAGAACAGGTGCAGCTGGGTGAGATTTTCGTTAACGCAATATTGGCCGCGAGCCACGCCGAGCGATGCCCATAACAAGGTCCACCCGTTGATTGCGAGAATGGGACCGGCGGCGCCAAAATCCGCGCCGTACGCCAGCCGCACCACCCAGGGCGCCAGCAGGGCGAGCGGTGCAGCGCAAGCGTAGGCCAGCGCAGCCTGCAAATCGAAGCTGCGTTGCATGGCTAACGCGTAGCGCTCCGGCCCGGTGGCGCGCGCCCGGAGCAAGCTAGGCAGCAGGCTGGCTGCCAGCGCGCCCGGCAGGAAAAATCCCAATTCGGAAAGCCGCACGGCTGCCGCATAAGTGCCGGCTGCGGAGTCGCCGAGCAGATGTCGTACCATCACTAGATCGATGCGAAGATAGATCGTTACGGTCAGCCCCGAAAGCAGTAGCGGCCAGGCCTCAGTCATTAGCCCACTGAGTGACACAATGCTCCGGTCCGGCCGGTCGGTTGGCCGACCGGCCGCAACCGCGAGTCGACGGAGGAAAAAAGCGGCCACCAGCATTTCCAAGGGTACCATCGCCGCGAACGTCCAAAGAGGCGCGTGGCCCATCAATAAAGCCAACCGGCCCAGGGATCCGATCACCATGGCTCCCAGTTGGGCCCGCGCGGACAATCTGGACTGCAAATTCGCCTGCAACCAAAGGTCGGCCACCGTCAGTCCCGGCTGGAAAAGCTGCAATCCCACCAGGAGCAGAACCACCGTCTCTTCGCCGGAACCGCCCGAGCCGAAAGCCACCCAGACCAACAAGCCCCCATAACAAATTGCGCCCGCGAGAAGACGGAGTCGCACGGCGGCCGCCAGCCAGGCCGCCCCCTGCGCGGGATCGCGAACCAGTTCCCGCCTGACGATCGCCTCCACCCCCGTTTCGGCCACCGCCAGCCCCAGCCCCACCAGCGCCAAGGCGTAGCTCAGCACGCCAAATCGTGCCGGGCCCAGGTACCGCGTGACCCACAGTCCAACGAGTACGCTCAGTACCAGTCGTACGGCCCGCTCGAAAACGAGCCAGCCGAGGTTTCCGGCCGCGAGGCGCAGCCCGGGCCGGTCGAGGAGGCTTTGGAAAAAGACGCGCACCGCGGGGCAGCCTGCTGCCGGCCTTTCCAGCCGTCAATACCGCCGGAAAAGCCTTCCCCCGCCCCCGTCATTCCGTAGCGTGAAAACGCGACCATGAAGCTCTCCATTGTCATCCCCTGCTACAACGAGCGGAACACCATCCGGCTGATCGTAGACGCCGTGCGCGCCGCGCCGGTCGCCGACAAGGAGATCATCGTGGTCGACGATTGCTCGACCGACGGCACGCGCGACATCCTGAAGTCCGAGATCGAGGCGCTGGTCACGCGGGTGATCTACCACCCGATGAACTGTGGCAAGGGGGCTGCGCTGAGGACGGGCTTTGCCGCCGCGACCGGCGAGGCCGTCATCGTGCAGGACGCCGACCTGGAATACGACCCGCAGGAATATCCCAAGCTGCTGAAGCCGATCATCGACGGAAAGGCCGACGTGGTGTTCGGCTCGCGCTTCATGGGCGCCGATGCCCACCGCGTGGTCTATTTCTGGCACATGGTGGGCAACCGCTTCCTCACCCTGCTCTCGAACATGATGACGAACATCAACCTCACCGACATGGAGACCTGCTACAAGGTCTTCCGCCGCGAGGTGCTGCAGAAGATCACGATCGAGGAGAACCGTTTCGGCTTCGAGCCCGAGATCACGGCCAAAATGGCCCGGCTCGAGGGCTGCCGCATCTTCGAGGTGGGCATCAGCTACTACGGCCGCACCTACGCCGAGGGGAAGAAGATCGGCTGGCGCGACGGCTTCCGCGCCCTCTACGCCATCCTGAAATACAACCTCAGCTGACCCGGGCGCCGGGACCCGGGGTTGATTCACCTCCGCTTTATCAGGCCCGGCTTGCACCCTGCCGGGGGTGCTGTCATGAATCCCGCCACTCCATGAGTGCCCCCGCCGCGTCGCCTGCCGTCACCGTCGTCATCCCGATCTTCAACGAGGAAGCGGTGCTGCCCGAATTGCTCGCGCGGCTAACCAAGCTGTTCGACGGCCACCCCGCCATCCGCTGGGACGCGCTGCTGGTGGACGACGGCAGCCGGGACCGGTCGGCAGCGCTGGTGCGCGAGCAGGCCGCGCGGGATCCGCGGTTCGGGCTGCTGGAATTCAGCCGCAATTTCGGTTTCCAGGCCGCGCTCGCCGCCGGCCTGGCCCACGCCAAGGGCGACGCCATCGTGACGATGGACGCCGACCTGCAGGACCCGCCGGAGATCATTCCCGCCATGGTCGCCAAGTGGCGCGAGGGCACCGAGGTCGTGCTCGCCGTGCGCCGCACCCGTCAGGAAACCGGCGTGCGCCGGCTGGGCATGGACCTTTTCCACGGCCTGTTCGGCCGTGTGGCGGATTTTCCCATCGAGGCCAACACCGGCACCTTCGGCCTGATGAACCGGGCCGCGGTGGACGCGCTCAACCAGCTACCGGAACGCAGCCGCTTCTTCCCCGGCCTGCGCTCGTGGGTGGGTTTCACCACCGGCGAGGTGGGCTACGATCGGCAGGAGCGCGCGGCCGGCGAGCCGCAGCAGACCCTGGGCAAGCTGCTGCGCTACGCCCTGGACGGGGTATTCAGCTTCTCCTATCTGCCGCTGCGCGTGCTTACCTACTCCGGCATCTCCATTGCGCTGCTGGGTTTCGCCGCGGCCATCTTTTATGCCGTGCGGCGGATCATCGGCATCGAGACGGCGCCGACCGGCTACACGACCCTCGTCACGATCGTGCTCTTTCTCGGCGGCGTGCAGTTGATCGGCATCGGCGTGCTGGGCGAATACCTGGCACGGGTCTATGATGAGGTGAAGCAGCGCCCGACGTACATCGTGCGCCGCCCACCGTCCAGATGATGGCCGGACGCCTCCTGCGGATCGCGGTGTGGGGCGGACTGGCGCTGGCGCTGCCCGTCGTGGCCTACCTGCTCGTGAACACCACGTTCATGATGTATGACGACGAGGGCTACCTGCTGATCTCGCTGCGCAATTACCTCGCCGGGCTGCGGCTCTACGACGAAGTCTTCTCCCAATACGGCCCCTGGCCGTATGTCTACCATCAGTTTATCGCCGGTCTCCTGCACTCGCCGATCACCCACATGCTGGGACGAGGTCTGACCGTCCTGCATTGGGTCGGGTGTTCCCTCGTGGGCGGAGTGCTCGCACTGCGACTCACCGGGAAGCACGCCGCCGGCTGGATGGCCACGGTCGCGATTTTCGGCCTATGCTGGCAGATGACGTCCGAGCCCTCGCATCCCGGCAGCCTCATCGCCTTGATGGTGGCGCTGGCCGCCTGGTGCGCCAGTCGGATCGATGGCACCGCCCGCGTCGCCGGAGTGGCTGCGGCCGGATTGGGTGTAATCTCCGCGCTACTCGTGCTCACCAAGGTCAATGTCGGCCTGCTGTTGGTGGCCGGGATCGGTTGCGCCGCCTTGCGCTACACCGCCTGGCCGGAACGCTGGCGGCGGACGGCAGCCCTCGCCGGTTCGGGTGGCCTGGTCCTGTTGCCCTGGGCCCTGATGGGCCGGCAGCTTGACCGCGAATGGGTGATGACTTTCACCCTGCAGTTTTCCGCCGCCGCCGCCCTCCTCCTGTGGGTCACCCCACCTTCCCGCGCCGGCCGGTTTCTTTCCGCCCGGTGGTGGTGGACCACCGTCATCGCCGCCGGCCTCACGGGGGCCTTGGTCTGCCTGATCGTGCTCCTGCGCGGCACCAGCGCGCGGGCGCTGCTCGATGCGGTCCTGATCAATCCCATCAAGCTGCCGGCCCGGTTCGTGGTGGAATTCAAATGGGTGCCCGCGGTCTGGCCGGTGGCCGCCGCGTGCTGGGCGACCGCGGCCCGCGCCGGCTGGGAAATCCGGCGACACGGGGAAACGACTGCGACCACCCGGTGGATCGTCGTGGCCCTCCGCTTCCTGGCGCTGGGGTGGTTCGCGTGGCACGCGCAGGACTGGCTGACTTATTTCGGCATCAGTCACTTCATGGTTTTCTGCCTGCCGCTGCTGCCGGTTTTCGTGGTGCCCATCCGGCCGGATTCCGCGCCGCACCGGGCCGGACGGTTGAGCCTGTGGATCGTCGCCTTGGTCGCGCTGCCCCAGGTGTTGCACGCCTTCCCGGTGGCGGGAAGCCAGATGGCCTGGGGAACATTTTTGCTACTGCCGCTTTTTGTCGCCGGCGTGGCCGAGGCTTGGGAGTGCCTGGCCGCAAGCGCCGCCCGGGGCGGATGGTGGATCGTGCCCGCCGGCTGGGCCGCGCTGCTGTTGGTCGGCCTGTTCCAACTCGGCCAACTGGCGCAGACCGGCTGGACCCGCTATCACACTTCCCGCCCGCTCGACCTCCCGGGTGCGGCGGACATCCGCATCGAGGGCTATTTCCGCCAAGCGCTCCGCCTGCTGACGCTCAACGCCGGCATTCATGCCGACGTGCTCTTTTCCCGCCAAGGCATGTACAGCTACAATCTCTGGAGCGGCGTGCCGACGCCGACCGCCCAGAACGCCACCCACTGGTTCTGGCTGCTGGATGAGGCCCACCAGCAGGAGATCATCGCCCGCCTCCAAGCCACACCGCGCTCCGCATTCATCGTGAGCCGGGCGCTGGACGACCTGCTGGCCCGGCTGCACGTGTCGATGGACAGTCCGCTGCAATCGTACCTGACCAGCCACTACAAGCCGCTGCTGGAATATCACGACTTCATCTTCTACGTGCCCAACGACAGCCGTGCCGTCGCCTTCGGCCAATATGAAGTCCTGACGGCGGACACGCCGGACCATGCCGGCCGGCCGCCGGTGTTGTTCCGCACCAACCTCGCGCTCGCGGGCCGGCCCGCGTCCATCCGTCTGGAAAGTTTCATGTCCCCCTGGGGCATCGTCGCCGACCTGGCCGGACCGGGCACGCAGGTTTTCCTGGAGCCCATCAACCGGACCGGGGATCTCACGGGACCGGCCATCCGCCTGCCCATGGCGCAGGATCTCCGCGGACTCTATCGCCTGTCCGCCTTCTGCCCCACTCAGCCTGCGGCCGATAGGTTGCGCCAGTCCACCTTGGTGGTGCGGGACGCGAACAACGTGGTCCTCGGCGAAGCCGATTTCTAGGCCGTCAGCGGCGGCGGGCCACGAGCAGCAAACTGACGCCGAAGGGAAACGGCACCCGCCAAAACGCCGGCCGCACAAACAGCCAGCGCAACAGAGCATTCAGCCCGGACGAGGGCTGCCGGTCCTCGGAGCGCACCCGGCCGGTTGCCGCCGGGAAAATCCTCCGCCACTTCCGTACCGCCCAGACCGTCGGGTAGACGAAGACGTTGGTGTAGTTCACGTGGAGGACCTCCCATTGCTCCGCCGGGAACAACGCGCGCAACTGTGGCCGGGAGTAGCGCCGGTAGTGATGCAGCGCCTCGTCCCAATCGCTCCACAGCGCCATGCTTGCGGGCACTGTCACCAGCGCCACCCCGCCGGGTTTGAGCAGGCGCTGGAATCCCGCCACCACCGCCCGGTCGTCCGGCGTGTGTTCCAGCACGTCGAGCGCGGTGACATAATCGAGTGACGCAGCAGGCAACGGCACCTGGTCGCCGGCGAGGCTGAGGATCTGCTCGGGCCGGAAACGGGTGCGCAGCAGCCGCAGTGCCTCCTCATGGTCGTCGAGCACCATCACCCGGCAATCCGCCTCCATTTCCTTGGCAAACCGGCCGGTGCCCGCCCCGCAATCCAGCAGCAGGTCCTGCGCTTGCGGCGGCCCGACCCGCCGGAGCCAACCGCGGACCAGCTCGCGCTTGCCGGCGTAATACCAGTGCGCCTGCTCCATCTGGTCCATGTTGGCGTATTCCTCGGCGTTCATGCGAAAATCACGTGGAGGTTGTGTGCCGCGCCGGAACCTGTCCATACTGCTTATCAAAGTTCCGCCACCGGCCAACTGCTTGTCCCCTCCCCGCCCACTTCCCCTGTCCCCCTGGCTGATCGGCCTCGCCCTGCTGCTGGCGCTGGGGCACGCCGGCCTCGCCACCTGGGCCGCGCGGGAGAAATCCACCACCGCCGACGAGCTGGCCCATGTGACCGGCGGCTACACGTTCAACCACTGGCACGACTACCGCCTGCATCCCGAGAACGGCATTTTGCCCCAGCGTTGGCAGGCGCTGCCCGCAACGTTGGCCGACACCGATTATCCGGCTTTGTCCACCCGGGGCTGGCGCAAGTCCGTCGTGTGGCTGGTCGGCTACGATTTTTTCTATCAAAGCCGCAACGACCCGGAGTGGCTGCTCTGCAGCGCCCGGGCCATGAATTCAGTCTTCGGCGCCGCCACGGTGCTGCTCGTGTTCTTTTGGTCGTATCGGCTGTGGGGCATGTGGGGGGCGCTGGTCTCCGCGGTTTTCTGCGCACTTTGCCCGACCATGCTGGCGCACAGCGGTCTGGCGACCTCGGACATGGGCATGGCGTTCTTCTTCCTCGCCTTTCCCGCCGCCTACTGGCGGCACCTGCATGACGGAAGGTGGCGCGCGTGGTGGCTGAGTGCGGCGCTCCTCGGACTGGCCGCCGTGGCCAAATACACCGCCGTGCTGCTGCTGCCCATCGCCGTGGTGCTGGCGCTGGTGCGCACGCTGCGGCCCGAGCCCCTGGAACTGGCCGGCCGCAAATTCGCCACTCCCCTCGGCCGGCTGGGAGCCATCGCCGTTTCCACCGGGGCCCAGGGCCTCGTCGCGCTGGCGGTGATCTGGGCTTTCTTCGGGTTTCGCTACAGCCTCTTCAATCCCGCGTTGCCCGGCGGTGACCTGAATCTCTCGTGGGAAATCCTGCTCAACTTCGGCGGCTGGAAGGCGGCGTTGATCAATTTCTGCCGCGAGTGGCGGCTGCTGCCGGAAGGCTGGCTCTATGGCCTGGCCTTTGTGCTGCAGCACGCGCAGGCCCGCGGGGCCTTTCTCGACGGAGACTACAGCATTTTCGGCTGGGTGGAGTTTTTCCCCAAGGCCTTTCTCTACAAGACCCCGCTATCCCTGCTTGCCGGCTTGGTGGCTGGAGCATTGCTGCTGCTGCTCCGGCTCCGGGTGGCAACGCGGGCGCAAATCACTAGCTACTTCTACCGCGTCACGCCCCTGCTGGTGCTGTTTCTGGTTTACTGGCTCTTCTCGCTCTTCAGCCACCTGAACATCGGCCACCGCCACATCCTGCCCACCTACCCGGTGCTCTATATTTTCTGCGGCGTCCTCGGCTGGGCGGTCGTCCGGGCGGGGCGGAAATCGCGGGCGGGCGGTTTCGTCGGGGCGGCCCTCCTCGCCGGCTTGATGGGCTGGCACATTGCCGTCGCCGCGAGGATTCATCCCCATTACCTGGCGTATTTCAGTCCGGCCATCGGCGGCCCGGCCGAAGGATACCGGCACTTGGTCGACAGTTCGCTTGACTGGGGCCAGGACCTGCCGGCGCTGGGCCAGTGGCTTGGCGCCCACCGCCAGCCGGGCGAACCCTTCTATATCTCCTATTTCGGTTCCGGCGAGCCGGTGCGCCATGTCCGCGACGCCGTGCTCATGCCCCGGTTGTCCACCTTCGACCGGCCGCGCCCTTGGTATTGGTGCGAGCCCGGCGTGTACGCCATCAGCGCCACCATGCTCCAGCTGGTTTACCTGCCGGGACAGGCGGCATGGAACGAGGAACGCGAAAACAAATATCAGCAGCTGCGCCAGAACGACGCCCGATTCCGCGCCCTCAAGGCCAGTCCGGAAAAGCAATCCGAACTCATGGGCGGCATCACGCCCGACGAATGGAGCCAGGCCTGGGTCCTCTATGAGCAACTGCGCTTTGCCCGCTTGTGCCAGTACCTGCGTGCGCGCCAGCCCGATGGCATGGCCGGTTACTCGATCTTGATCTATCGGCTTACGGCCGGTGAGCTGGCCGCCGCGCTGGATGGCGATATGCGCACGCTGGCCGCTGCCATCGAACAGGCTCATGCATCGGCCCGGCCCTGACGCGGGTCTGGCGACATTTCACTGCACCAACCTGACCTCGAGCACGGCCTGAGCCGCTGCGCCCGCCGCGGGTTTCGGCAGATCAATGGTGATCAATGACACGATATCCGCCGGCAGCGGCACTTCGATGCGCAGTCTTGCTCCGGCTGGCAGCACCCCGGTCGTTCCACCCAGCGGCGTGCCAAGGGTGAAATTCGCCGCCGAGGTGCCGGTGTTGACCAGTTCCAGCTGCACGGGCTCGCCGCCCCAGGTGCGCACCAGCAATTCCCGTCGCAGGTTCGGGCCCGTGCCGGTCAACCGGTTGCGGTAAAGCATGGGCACCGGTCGTTCGCCCGGGCCAAGCGCGCGGTAGGCAGCGAGACTGAAGGCGTGCTGCTCGTCGCCTTCATACAGCCACGTACGGCCCATGACCGCACCTTCGCGTCCGATGAACTTGGCCGCCGGCACGATCAGCCAGCCTTCACCTCCACGCACCGCATCACTGGCCCGCTCCGTTGCGAGGGCGGACAACCGCTGTGGAGCGACCGGTCGAACGGAATGCTGCCGGTAGAATGCCGCCAGCGGCAGATTCATGGGTAGGGCGGGCCGCAATGGCTCCGCGGGCCGGTCAAGGCTGGCTGACCAATCGCGCCAATTCTGGTAAAGGTGAAAGCCCACCGACTGGCCGGGCCGGGTCACCGCCGGCCAGCCCGATTGATAGGTGTCAAACAGGGCCGCGCCAAATCCATGGACACTGGCGGCCGCCGCGAGCGTCCACGCCGCCACGCGCAGCCATCGCGGCAGAGTCCCCAGCCACCAGGCGACTAATACCGCCAGCCAGGGTGTCACCAGCACGACAAAGCGGAACAGGTACGGATGCCATTGGACTCGCCAATGCATGAACAGCACAAAGGCCGCGATGGCCGCCGCCCAGACCAGGGCCTGTTCTCCGTCGGGGGTTTTGCGCCGACGCCACGCCACCATCACGGCCACCAGACCGAGTCCCGGCAGCAACACGCCGGTGGAGGACACATCGGCATCCGGGGCGGCCACGGCGTAGATTTTTTCCAGGTTGGCCCGACGGTTCAGCCCATCGAACGCATAGGAATCCTGCTCCGGCAATTGGCGGATGATCGCCGTGCCCACCGCCCGGGTGGCCGAACGCCACCACGGGGGTTGCGAGTTCGGTTCACACAGCTGGGCGAAGGAGGTCGTAAGGTTGAGGCGCAGTTTCTCCTCCGATCCCCGCAGGTTCGGCGTCTGGCCATGATGCCACACGACAAAATCCTCCGGCCCCAGCACACCGCCATAGGCCCGGGCATTGCGCACGAGCAGCGGGAGCACAAACACCACGACGGCCAAAATTCCGCCGAGGAGGGTTCGGGTCCACGCGGCGCGCCCTGTCCGGTGCCGCCAAGCCAGCCAGCCAACGGCCAGCACCAACCCGGGGGCGAAATAAACGACCGTGCCCTTGGCGCCCAGCGCCAGCCCTGCGCCCACGCCGCCCAGCCACGAGCCTTCGCCCCGCTGCAGCGCGGCGAGCCACAGGTATAATGCCGCGGCCAGCACGCCGGTGGTGAACAAGTCCGTGTAGGCGGAAGTGAATTGGGGTGCGACATTGGCCAGGCCAAGGAGCAGGCCCGCCGCCCCCAGGGCCGCACACCGCCCGAGCCCGGTGAGCCGGGCCAAACCCATGGTCGCACCCAGCGCCAGTATCCCACCGCACGCCTGCGCCACCGCGGCGGCCTTGAATCCCGCGGGCGTGATCGTGAGCAACCAGGCCATCACCAAGTCCGGCACTACCGGCATGTAGTTCAGCCGCGCATCATCCGATGCGATGACCGTGATGCGCCCGTCCAGCAGCCACTGCCCCACCCGGGACAGTCGGTAAGTCAGGGCATCATATACCACCGGGTGGGAGGCGAAGGCCAGCGTCACGAGGACCACGGCTGTTACCATCAGCAGGCCCGCCAGCCACGCCTCGGCTCCCGGTGTCCGCACCACGCGCCCGATGTCCCGCGCCAGCTGGCCCAACTGCCCGAAGTCTTCCCGCCAATGCGATCTCCTCGCTGCTCCGAGCAACGCCAGCCCGGCCGCATGGACCAGCAGAAAGCCCGGCTGGCCCAGCCCACCCGTGGCCCCCAGCAAGACGCCGGCCCCGGCCACCAGCGCGAACTTCGCCAGCCCCCACGCCAGAAGGCGCTCCAGCAAGCTGCGCAAATCCGGCGCAAGCCAGCGCACCAGCTGCCATGCCGACCAGCCCACGACGAGCGCATCCAGCAGAAAGATCATCGACTGGATCAAGGACGTCATGACCGGCTCGTCTGGCTAGCTGGCATGGCGCTCGCCCCACCATTCCCGAACGGTGGCCAACCCGGCTTCCAGCAGCCAGCCCGCCAGCAACATCATCAGCAAAAAATGAAGCGGCTGCGTCCAGAGCCGCCAGGTCGATTGCACCTGGTCCAGGCGTTGTTCGCTCATGGCCGGTATGATCTCGTTCACGACCAGACAGAAAACGCCGTCGAGCCAGACGCACAGCAGGATCAAGGCACAGGCAGCCCGGGCCGACCAACTCTGTCGTACTGGCAGCGCGACTGCCGCCGCCTGCCGCCAAAGCCAGAGGGCCGGCCAGAGGATGAAAATCCAGCGATAGGCATAATTAACCCCCGCCAGAAAACAGGTCAGCACCAAGATGGCCCCCAGCGCGGCCCGCAATCGTTCCCTCGGCTCACCTTGCGCGGTCAGTCCCACGGTGGTCCGGCTCAGCGCCAGCCCCGAGGCGGCGGCGAGGATCAGCAGCAAGCTGGGCAATGCCGAGGCGGAGTCCTTCCAGCCCAGTTCGCGCCACCAGAGCGGGGCCCCCATGGTGTGGACGGTGGAGGGCACCACGAAGCGGCTGCGATCGATCTGGGTCCAGACACTGGACAGGGCCAGGACCACCGCCACCAGCGCCGCCAGCAACACCGCGGGCATGCGCCGCACCGGCCGGACCCACAGGAAGGCCAGCGCGGCGGTCGCCGGGAAATATTTCAACCCCGTCGCGAGAGCGAGGCAGGCGACGGCCGTGATCTGGCGCCACCGGGCGGCGGCGGTGGCGGCCAGGGCGCAGCCTGCCAGCAACACGAAGATGACAAGGTCATTGTTCGCCCGCTTGACTGACAGGACAACGGGCGGGGAAAGGAACAACGCCGCCAGCCAGATGACCTCGCCCAGCCGGCGCGGTCGCGCCGTCAGCCACGCAGTCAGGGCAAAGGCCCCCACCCACGCCGTGCCCACGGCGAAATTATGTGCGCGCGTCAGGCCCAGCCAGCGCATGCCCAGCCACCAATCGGAATAGACGTGATTGCGCATCAGCGGATCCAGAGGATTGGTCCCATGTGGATCAGCCCCGGCCCGCACGGCATCGACCGCCGCTAGCAGCGCATAGGAATCCAAATAGTTGGTGCCGTAATCATGGATGCCCAGCGCCAGCAACAGGCTAGGCCAGAGGGCAAAGGCGATCCACCCGGCCAGGGTGATGAGGGCCAGCCACACGACCGGTCGAAACGAACGGGTGTCACCAGGGTTGGTTGGCGAAGCGTGGGTCATTTTGCAGGGGTTTCGGCCGTCGGTCCGGGTTGCAGGGCAAATAGCACGAAAGAGTCATTCATCATCACGCCCTGCAGCCGGCCCTGCAACTGGTCGAGCACCCCGGTGCGTTTCAGAAAATCCACGCTGGATTGGACGCGCGTCAGCAAAACATGGGTGAAACCCATCTGCCGCAAGCGCGCCACCGCCTCACCGGACCCGGCAGGGGAAAACAGAAACGCGACCTCCGGACTCCAGAACGGCACGACTTCGGCTCCGTTGGCCCGGAAGACACCTTGGGCGGCCACCGTCTCCGACAGCACCCTGCCGGATACGACCCGGGCTGCCGCCGCCAAAAACGGCCGGTTCAGGCGCTCGAAATCGCGCTGCATGGTGTAGCCTGCCGTCCGCCATTCCCCGGGCGCCAGCTGGTAGGGGTTGGCCGGAATGGTCCAGGCGCGCAAAGCCGCATCCAATCCCCACAGCACGCAGGCCAGCCATACTCCGGCCAGGTGCCGGCGCTCCGGCACCCAGCGGGCCAACGCTGCTCCGCCCCACGCGCAACCCAGCAGCAGCAACGGGCTCAGCACCCGCATCGAGTAGAAGAGCCCGCCGGCCGTATAGGGCACCGAAACCAGCCAACAAAACAGCGTGGCGCCCGCCAGCCCCAGCACGCCGGCCCAACCCGGTTGCCTGCGCCAGAGCATCGCGCCGGCCAACAAACCCAACCAGGCAGGCAGGGCGGTCAGCAAAAATATCCGGCCGACTTCCACCCAACCGAACCAATGCCGCAACGGCTCGCCGTAAAGTTCAAGATAGCCGCGCATCCATTCGGCAAACACCGGATTCACGGGGAAAATCCCGGCCACATCCTGGGCATAGAAAGGATTGCCCGTGTGCAGCCAGTTCCGTAGATGCCAGGCGGCCGGCAAGACCAACGCCCCCAGTGCAAATCCCGCGGCCTGCCGCCAGCTGGCGCGCGTGACGAGCAGCCAGGCGGCGCCCACCACGGGGAAGATCAACCCGTACTCGCGGGCGCAGGCGGCCAAGGCGGCGCAGGCCGCGGCGGGGACCAACAGGTCAGAGCGGCGCGTGCGCTCCCACTGGGTCAGATAATAGGCAAGTCCGCCGACCCCGAATGCCGTGAGCCCGGTTTCCTGTCCGAGGTTAAGGGCGAATTGCAGCAACATCGTCGCCCCGCCAAGTGCACATGCGAACCAGCCTCCGCGGGCCCCGCCCCAGCACCTGCCCAGTGCGACCAGCAAGGTGAGCAGCCCGGCGAGTTGCAGCAGGACCGGCAGTGCGGTCCAGGTTTTTGCCGTGCTGCCTGCGGCCAGGTAAGTCCAGGCATACACGCCGGACACCAGCGGGGCGATGCCGTCGGGCCAGAAGTGATGCGTAAAATCCGCCGCGGTGAACGCCGGATAGTGCTCCAGCCCGCCCGTGTTCACGATGAACTCGGCCAGGTAATTCCAGCGGAAATCTACATCCGCTCCCGGCAGCGGCTGGGCGAACGCCCGCCAGACCGCCACCGCAATCATCGGCAACACGGGCAGGGCGATCCACCATTCCGCGAATGATAACCCGTCCGGAGCAGAGGCTGGACGATGCCGGCGCCAAAAGATGATCCCCGCCGCGGCAATCCCCGCCTGCCAGCCGCCGAGGGAGACAACGGACACCCTTGCGCCGCATGCACCCAGAATGAGTACAGCGGAAAAAAGCCCGAGTGCCGAAATCACGCCGCCGACCAGCCAAGGCAGCGGCCAGCGGGCGGCCCGGGCCCAGATCGTCCCCGGCAGCAGCAAACCCGCAAGAATCAGCAGGGAGGATCCGAGGGTTGCCACCGGGCTTGTCATCGTGGCGGGGATTCTACGGAGGGGAGGCGACGCCAAACCAGAAAATAGGCATCAAAAAGCGCGAACTCCCGCCCGGGAAACCAGCCCGCCCGGTAGATCTCTTTCCGCACGTCATACTGCGCCCAGAGCTGGTAGTTACGGTCGAAAGCGCGGCGTTCATCCGGCGTGAAGTCCTGGAATTCCCCCGCCCGCAGCACCGCCCAATCGGGCTGCAGCGCGGCGATCATCCCGGCCATCCGGGTTTGCCCGGAGCGGCGGATAGCGGTGACCTCGGGCGCACACAGTCCGGGGGTATCACGCATGCTCAGGCCGGAATAAAAACCGATGTATCCCAGCGGCTCCAAAAACACCGTCGCCTTGCGCCCGGCCGACGCCCGCGCCAGTTCCCGGCCCAGCGGTGCCCGCACGCCCCACTCGATCAGCCGCTGCTGTTCGCGCAACTGGGTGGAAACGGCCATGAACATCAGGGCCTGCACCACCCCCGTGGTCACCAGCAATCCGGCCGCGGCGGCACGCCAGGCCGGCCGGGCGCGCAGAGCCTCCATGCCGGCGGCGGCCAACCCGGCCAGCGCCACGTAGGCGAGCACCTGCCACGCGGGGAAATACCACGGGGCTCGCGGCGTGACTTCCAGGTAGATCCCGCCGATGAAAAAAGCCAGGCCCGCCACGCGCGAGGCCCGCGCGCAACCCGGCCACACCGCCGCCGCGGCTGCGCCCAAAGCCAGGGCCTTCCCCAGCCACCAAAGCTTGTCCGGCCAGCCGCCGAGAAAGACATAGGGCGGAAGAAAGGCGCCATGCGCCGCGGTGTAGCCGAACACAAACCGCCATGGGTAGGTCGCCAAGGTCAACAGGGTGTCCGCATTGAGGACCAGCCCGCTCTTCGCCAGGATAGTGTTCGGCACGGGCGAACCGTAATAACTCCAGGCCCAGGCGAACCACGGGGTATAAATCGCCGCCGCGATCACGGCGATGCGCAGCCATTCCGACCAGCGCAGGCGTCGCTCCGTGCCCGGGAACAGCCAGACGCCCGCCGCCAGGGCGCCCGCATAGACAAAGCCATCGGGTCGGGTCCACATCAACCCGCCCAGGGCCAATCCGGCGAGTCCCGGGCGGCCGTCGAGCAACATCCGCCACAGCAGGATCACGAAGAACACCAGCAGGCCCGTTTCCATTCCGTTGGTCGCATACGCCGCCAGCTTGGGATCCAGCAGCCACAGTCCGCCGGCAAGGGCCACCGCCACCGGGCCGGGGAGCCGGCGGGCTGCGAGAGCCCACGCCCCCGCCAAGGCGAGACAGGAGCACAACCGGAACATATCCACCACCGGCAGCGGGTCATCAGTGCCGGCGAGCCAGCTGAGCCCCGCCGGGAACAACACCCCGAGAGGTGAAGTGAAGGCGTGTACGCGGCGGCCCGCCTCGTAGACCAGGCCATCCCCGTGCACGAGGTTGAGGCTGCAACGGTAGGTGATGAAAAAATCTTCCCAGATATTGTCTGTCGCCAGCGCAAAGACCGCCGGCGCGGCGGCGGCCAGGATGAGCAGCAGCCACGGGCTCAACCGCGACCCGGAGCCGGCACCGTTTGAATGCTCCGCAGTGTTCATCAGGCACGCCCGCCGGCCAGGCCCGGATCTTGATGACAACAGCTGGACGTGTCGCGGGTCATTTATCGGGGCGCGCCGAAGCGACCGCCTCACCACTTACCGGTGGTGGCGTGGAGGGTTTATAATCACCAGGCAGATCGATCGCCACGAGCCGGCTGATGCGGGCCAACTTGGTGCCGAAGCGCCTTTCCGCCACGGGCTCGAGGTGAAACCAAGCCGGCAGGACCTCCTCCGGGGGCAGCTGATAATCCCCATCCAGTGTCGTGGGCCGGGCTCCCTGGGTCACCAGGATCTCTGAAAAATCAGGCATCTGCAGTTGCTCCGCCAGCCGGTCAGCCACCACCTTGGCCCGGTCCAGCAAAATGGCCGGGGTGTTCTCGATCAACCACGGCAGCGGCGATTTGTTGGTCAGGATGAGGCGGGTCCCGTGCGGGCGGGCCGCGACCACCCGCTGCTCCCAGGCGATCTCGTCATTCCCGAGGTGGGAATAGTAGTGATAGGATTGCTTCGGTGACGACACCCCCAGGATGAAGATCGCCACCACGCCGAGGGCGACCACGCTCACCGGCCACCGCCGATCCCCCCAGCCTGCCGCGGCCACGATGGCCAGGACCAGCAGGAGGTGCAGCGGCAGTGCGAACCGGGCCGCCATGGGATCATTCAGCGCCGCCCAGTAATAGAACATCACCAGTCCGGTGACCGCGAGAATGGCCGCCCCAAACACGAGGAGGCTCAATTGCACCGGGGTCACGTCTCGCCAGCGCGCGCGCTCGAGCCACAGCCGCCAGCCCACGACGGCCAGGGCTACGAGGCCCAGCGGGCCGAGGAGGAGGGAGTTCGCCTGCGTCATGCCGGTGGCCGAGAAAAACTCGTACGCACCCTGCAGATTGCCCGCGAGATACTCCACGCTGAACCGGGAGGTCTGGTTCTCGTGGAGTTCCCACATGACCGGGTTGTTGGACACCACCTTTTGCTGGAGCGCGACGGGGATCAGCAGCAGCGGCGCCGCAATCACCGCCCCCGTGATGATCAGGCGCCGCGCGCGCCACCACCCCAGGGCGATGACCAGCCCCGCCGGCAGGACATAGAGGGCCGACTCATAGCGGGACTGCACCAGCAGCAATACCGCCAGCACCAGGCCGGAAAGCGTCCGCTCCCCGGGCCGGGCCAGCCACGCGGCGCCATGCAGGATCACCACCAGCAGCAGGCAAAGATTGAGCAGTTCCATGCCGGCGCCCGTGGCATTCTGCGCAAACAAGGGCAGCGATCCGAGCAACCCAATGGCCAGCAGGCCGCCGCGCCAGCCGTTCAGCCGCGCGCCAATCCAGCCCATGAACCCGAGGACGACCATGAACAATCCGGTGTTCAGGTAGAAGACATTGGCCGGGCGATAGCCCGTCAGGTCGTGGACGAGAGAGAGCAGGAATGGAAAGAAGACCGGCCGCTTGTCCACGTAACCGTCGGTGGAAAGAAACACCCCCTGGATGTCATAGCCCCGCACCATGGCCGAATTGTCGCGAAAGTAATGCAGGTTGTACGCAGTGGATTGCAGGACGTATTCGTCGTAGAGAATCTTGCTGCGGAACGGCTCGTGGGTCACTGCCAGCAGCGTGAGCACCCCGATCAGGCCTGCTCCCGCCCACCACCACCGCGCGGGCCTGGAGTCCGGCTCGCGATTTTCCGCCGTGCGGGCCATGCGCCAAACCGCAACCAGCCACAGGGTAAAGGTCAGGAAGATGACATAATAGCCCGTCTGCCGCAGGATCGACAGGGCGGCAGGCACCGGGAAATGCACGAAGCCGACGTAGAGCGACACGATCGCGGCCAGCGCGAAAAAAACCAGACGCCACCCGGGCCGGGCAAGCGTGGAACGCAGAGGGTCGGCAAGGGCGCTCACGGCGAATCTCAGGGCAGCCGCTTGATCAGTTGCTCAAAATAGGCCTGACGGATTTTCTCGCGCTCGGCCGCCGACAGCTTCGCCAGGGGCGAGGGCGTCCCGACCGGGGGCGTCAGATCCCCGTCCTTGATGGCGACCACGCGACTGATGCGGCTGATTGTCAGCGGCGTGAAGCGCCGCTCCCAGTATGTCTCCAGCTGGTAATCGGGCCCGAGATCAAAGTCCTTCTGCACGATCAGCCGGCCGGTCGCGGGATCCACGTCGTAGCGCTGGAAGACATAGAACGCCGAGAAGGTGTGGTTGCGGAAGTTGAAAATCATGATGCCCTTCCGGTCCAGGGCCTGCCGCACCGGGGTGCCCGAAACCAAGTGGGTGATCCAGATGATGGCATCGTTGTCGATGAACAGATAGTCCTTCTCGGGATGGGCCGCGATGAACTCCCGGCGCCACTCCATCTCCCGCCCGACATAATAGTCCATCGAGTAGTCGTGCCGGGCCATGCTCGGCAGCGAATGGGCGAACAGGCCAAGGCCGGTGAGCGCCAGCAGCATGCGCCAGATCCATTTTTGCGTGAACATCTCGGCCACCACGATCACGACCGCGAGCACCAGCCAGAGATTCAGCGGCAGGCTCAGCCGGCGGATCACCGGGTCGTCAAACCGGCCCCAGAAATAGCACAGCATGAGCAGCGTGTGCGCCGCGAATCCGACCGTGAAGCACGCCACGGTCACCTGCACCGGGGTCGCAGAGCGGAGCCGGGCGAGGATCTTGGCCGCGGCCAGGAGGCAGAAGGGCAGGGCAAGAAACCCGAGCACTGAGAGCACCAGGGAGTTGGAATGCTCACCGGTGGTGTCGAAAAAGAAATTCAGCCAGTGAGAAAAATTCTCCGGCGCGTAGCCCAGGGCAAAGGGCCGGTCAAAACCGGGCCGGCTGGCCAGTTCCCAGGAGGATTCACGGAGGGAAAAGATTTTCTGGTGCAATGCCACGGGCAGAAAAAGCAGGGGGACGACACAAGTGCCCCAATCCAGCACGGGCCGGCGTTCCTTCCACCAGACCCACAGGACCAGCAGGCCCACCGGCAGTAGAAACAGCACCGATTCATAACGCGTCTGGGCCAGCAACACGGCGGAGAGCAGCAGGGCCTGCAGACTGCCTGGATCTCGTCGCTCGGCAAACCGCAGACCCAGCAACAGGGTGCTCATGATCATGACCAGGTTGAGCAACTCGAAGCCGCCGCCGGTCGCGTTCTGGGCCAGCAGGGGCAGGCTCGTGAGCAGAAGGACCGCCAGGACCCCCGCCTCGCGCCCGGCCAGCTTTCGTCCGGCCACATAAGCCTGGCCGAGCAGGACAAAGGTGAGCGCCGTGTTCAACACGAAGACATTCTCGGGCCGGTAACCGGTCAGGTCATGCAGCAGGGAGACGAGAAACGGCTGAAAGATCGGCCGCTTGTCGAGCAGGCCGTCGAGCAGCTGAAAGGCGCCCTGCAAATCATGACCCCGGACCGGCACCAGCGGGTGCTTGTCGAAGTGCATGCCCATGGACGTGCCGAGCAGCATCACCTCATCCATGAGGATCTTGAACCCGTAGGTCTCGTGCACGAGCAGGATCAGGCCGCAGCCAAGGACCAGTGCGGGAATCGCCCAACCCGCGGGTTCCCTTAGCCCTGCCCAGGGCTTGCTCTCCCGCGCCAGCTGCCAGAGCGACCAGGCAAACCAGGCCGCCGTGCCCAGCATCGCCCAGTAACCACCCGCGGTCAGGATAGAAAGGGCGCTGGCCGGCGAGAAGGTGAAGAAGCCCAGGACGACCGCCAGCACGGACGTCACCACGAGCAGGGGCAGGCGCCGGTCGGCGCGGATGAGCTCAAGGATGTTCATGAGAAGAATTCGCGGCGCGAACAAAGCGATGGGCCTTTGAAATCATATTCTGCGGATAGAACAACCCCCCTCTTTCGATCACCCCCGGCGACTGGCCGGCCCCGGTCCCGAGGCATAAAAAAGCCGCCCGGTGAAGGGCGGCTTGAAAGACAACCTAGGCCTGAAAATCAGGGCGAATAGGTGATCGTGCGCAGACCGGCGACACCAGCGATCGTGATCGTGATGCCCTGGGTGTAGCCGACCGGATAGGTCTCGCTGGCCACCGTGTTGAGCGCCTTGACGTAGTTGGTCGCGCCAACGAGGTTGGCACTGGCAACGCTCGAGCCGCCGTATTCCAGGTAGTACTGGTCGGAAGCAGCGGAGAGCTGGCGGGCGTTGTTCAGCACGGCCTTGTCTTGGGAGGCCTGGCGAACCTTCTGGAACGCAGGAATAGCCATCGCGGCCAGGAGGCCGATGATGACCACGACGATCATGATTTCAACGAGCGTGAAGCCCTTGTTGGAACGTGTATTCATTTTATTTGGGTTATGTATAGGGTATGGGGATTATTTGCGGTCGGACGTGACTTAGCCCGCACATGGTTGAGTACACCCATTCGGCAGCAAACCCAAGCACAAGTTTTGCCTAGCCACTGCAACACCCAGGCGTGAATTAA
>Ga0255338_1002337_pt1 | contig 28553 bp, 23 predicted proteins | sample MeOH1_35cm_T4_19_FD_203715 | JGI IMG/M metagenome (GOLD analysis project Ga0255338, IMG submission 203715) | Sandy soil microbial communities from University of British Columbia, Vancouver, Canada - MeOH1_35cm_T4_195 | ecosystem: Engineered > Artificial ecosystem > Sand microcosm > Unclassified ...
GCCGATGGGCCAGCCGTAGCCGTCGACCACGCCGCGCTCGAGCGCCGTGTAGACCTCGCCCGGCGCGGTGGTGATCACGTTGGCGTTCAGGGCCTGGAAGAAGTCGCGGTAGACGGGCGTGATGCGGATCTTCAGGCCGGTGAGGTCCGGCTTGCTCACGGGCTTGTTCACGTAGATGTGAAAGGGCTGGTTCTCCACCATGCGGGCCAGGTACTGCATGTTGGCCTTCTCGTTCCAGACCTGGTTGATGGCGTCGAAGGCGCCGTTGCGGCGCTGCTGCGCCACCGGGATCTGCGTGAGCTTCAGGAAGTCCGCTTCCGGCATCACGTTGGTGTAGAAGGCGCCGGTGGACATCGCCATGTCGACCACGCCGGTCTTCACCGCGTTGCCGACCTCGAAGGTGGGGATGGCGCGCGGGCCGCCGATGAAGTTGATCTGCAGGATCCCCTTGCCTTCGGCGTTCACCTTCTGGATCCAGGGCTGCAGGCGCTGCACGTAGATGCCGTTCTCGGCGAAGGCGCTCACGAGGCGAAGCGTCACTTCCTGGGCGGCGGCGCCGCCGGCGAGGCCGGCCGCGAGCACGGCCGCGCCAGCGCGGACGAACAGGCGTCTTTCCATGGTCTGGGTCTCCTTGGGTTGCAGCGGACCTTAGCGGCAGGGGCCGCGCGGGTCAATTCAGGCAGACGCGGGTTGCCGCGCCGGCCTCGCGCCGTTCGGAGCGACGCCGGTTGCCGTTCCGGCGCCGCATCGTTCAGAGGGACGCCAGTTCCCGCTCGAGCGCCGCGCCGCTGTCGTCGGCGAGCGCCGCCTGCGCCAGGTTGCGCAGCCGCGGGCCGCCATCGGCGGCGGACTCCAGGCGCGGCAGCGTGGCCATCAGGCGCTCGAAGCTGGCCCAGCCGCGCGCGTGCGTGTCGCCGTAGCCCTTGACGAGGCGTTGGGCACGCGCGACTTCGAGCGCGAGGGCGGGCTGCGCCGCGGCGAGGCGGCGCACCTGCGCCAGCCAGCGCTCGATGCGCTGCTGCTCCTGCTGGAAGCGCAGCGACCGCGTCCGCAGCGGCCGCAGGGCGGCGATGGCGTACAGCAGCAGGTAGCCGCGGATGGTGCTGGTGCGCACCACCTTGCCTTTGCGCGTCATGGGCTCCAGCAGGCGCCGGGCCCACGGGGAAGCAAGCAGCCAGCGCCCCAGGGCCGCCGGCAGGATGTCCGCGATCTCCTGCGGCCGCGGGTGCATGAATTCGCCGATCTCCAGCAGCTGCGCGTCGGCCAGCCGCACCTCGGAGGCGACGCGCTGGAAGCGGCTGCGGCGGGTCTTGAGGTCGGCCACGCGGATCGCGTCCTCGTAAGTCATCCAGAGAGCGAGATGGCGGGCGCTTTCCTGCAGCACTTCGATCGGCGCGTCGCGCAGCGGTGCGAGGCGATCCAGGAGTTGCGCGGCGTAGCGCGGGTCCTGGTAGTCGGCCAGCCGCAGCACGCCGGCGCGCAGCATCTCGTGCGCGGCAGCCGGGAACCCGTTCGCGATCCGCTGCTCCAGCTCCGCCAGCCGGGGCCCGAGCCGGGTCGGTGGCCGCGCGTCATCCCCTTCCGGGAAACGATCCGGGGCGGCGCCACTGCCGTGCCGCTGGCCGTCGTCAGCACGCGGTTGCCTGCCCGTCCCGCGTCCTTCCGTGTCAGGGCCACGCAGGCAGGCATCCACCGCGGCCTCGAAACCCGCAGCGAAGGCCCGCAGGCTCGCCTCGACCCCGACGCCGCCACGCCGGATCGTCGCCTCGAACTGCTCCCGCTCGAAGGGCAGCGCCCCCGAAGCGGCCAGCGCGCCGCACAGCGCCGCCGTGATCGGCGCGCCGGCGCGGTCGGCCACCTGCGCGAAGTCCGCCGCCACCAGCCGCCGCGCCGCCGCGCGCGCCCCCTGCAGCAGCTTCTCCCCATCCACTCGCCCATCGCCGACAGCCGTGCGCTCCGCCATCGAGTAGACGCGATGGGTGGCCGCGATCAGCGTGGTGCGCGCCGGCGTCACCAGCCCGCGCTGCAGCGCGCGCCCGGCTTCCATCAGCTCGGACGCGATCACCACGTCCACCTCGCCCGGCATCGGCGCCAGCGCCAGCACCGGCCGCGCGCCGGCCGGCACCGCGCTGCGCGGGAACAGCTCGAGGTAGTACAGCGTGGCGCCGGTGCGCTGCGCCACGCCGGGCACCGAGGTGGCCTGGGCGACGAAGCCGTTGTGCTGCGCCAGGTCGACCAGCCAGTCGGCGAGCACCCCGCCGCCTTCGCCGCCCATGGCGAGCAGGGCAATCGAGATCGCGCGCGCCTCGCTCATGGCAAGGCCCCCACGCTTGTCACTTCGTGTACTGCCGGCTCGCGGAGCGGCCATGTGGCGCTCATGCCGCCAGCCCCTCCAGCCGCCGCTCGATGCGCCGCTGCAGCCAGCCGATCACCGTGGCGCGCAGGCGCTGCCGCAGGCGATCCCAGCGCGTCGGGTTGTTCACGATCGACGCCCGGTAGAAGGACGGGCACAGCACCGCCGCGTGCGCCGTCTCGCCGCAGAGGCCGCAGCCGACGCAGCTGTCCACCACGGTCGTCACCGGATCGGTGCGCAGCGGATCGGGATTGGGCCGGATGGTGAGCGAGGGGCAGCCGGAAAGCCGGATGCAGGAATGGTCGCCGGTGCAGGTGTCCGGATCGACGCCGAAGCGCTCGCGCACCACGCGTTCGCCGCGGGCGATGGCCTGCCTGGCGAGCGGCCGCACGCGGCGCTGCCGGTTCAACATGCATTCCGAGGACGCCACCACCACCTTCGGGCCCTTGTCCTGCGTGGTGAGCGCCTCGCGCAGCGCGCCGCGCATCTTGTCCAGGCTGTAGGTGCGCTCGACGGTGCGCACCCAGTCCACGCCGACGCCGCGCACGGCGCGCTCGATCGGGTGCTGCGTGCTGCGGATCGGGTTGACGGCCTGCGACGAGAGCACGTCCTGCCCGCCGGTGGCGGCCGAATAGCCGTTGTCCACCACCAGCAGCACGTTGTCGGTGCGGTTGAAGACGGCGTTGCCGACGCCGCTGGTGAGGCCGTTGTGCCAGAAGCCGCCGTCGCCCATCACCGCGAGCGCGCGCTTCGAAGTCTCCGGCGTGTTGAAGGCCGAGGCCGCCGACCAGCCGAGGCCGTAGCCCATGGTGGTGGCGCCGATCTCGAAGGGCGGCAGGATGGAGAACAGGTGGCAGCCGATGTCGCAGCTCACGTGGTGCGGGCCCAGCTCGCGCTCCACCAGCTTCAGCGCGGTGAAGATCGGCCGCTCCGGGCAGCCGGTGCAAAACGAGGGCGGGCGGCCGTGCACCTGGGCGATGGCCTGCTGGATGGCGGCGGCCGCTGCGGCATCGAAGGGCGCTTCTTGCGGCGCCGGCAGCAGCTGCGGCGCGACCTGCCCCAGAAAGGCGCGCACGCCCTGCAGCACCACGCCGCCCGTGTACTCGCCGGCCATCGGCAGCACGTCCTTGCCGTGCACGCGCGTGGACAGGTCCGCCTTGCGCAGCATCGCGTTGACGGCCTGCTCGATGAAATCGGGCTGGCCTTCCTCCACCAGCAGGATCGCCCGTTTGCCGGCGCAAAAGCGCAGCAGCTGCGCATCGACCAGCGGATAGGTCACGTTCAGCACGTACAGCGGCACCTGCGTGTGGCCGAAGGCGTCGCACTGCCCCAGCAACTGCAGCGCGCGCACCACCGCGTTGTACATGCCGCCCTGCAGCACGATGCCGAAATCGCGTGCGTCCTCGGCGAAGAACTCGTTGAGGCCCTGTTCCTGGATGAAGCGCACGGCGGCCGGCCAGCGCTCGCGGATCTTCTCCTGTTCGTGCGCGTAGGTGGCCGGCGGCAGGGCGATGCGGCTGGTGTCGCGCCGCGGCCGTTCCAGCGCATCCTTCAGAGTGAACTCCGGCCGCACGTTGTCGCGCGCGGTGAAGCTGCCGTGCACATGGCAGGCGCGGATGCGCAGCTGCAGCATCACCGGCGTGCGGCTCGCCTCCGACAGCGCGAAACCCTGTTCCACGGCCCGCACGATGGCCGGCAGGTCGGGCCGCGGATCGAGCAGCCACAGCTGCGACTTCATCGCGAAGGCGTGCGAGCGCTCCTGCATGATGCTGGAGCCCTCGCCGTAGTCCTCGCCGACGATGATCAGCGCGCCGCCGGTGACCCCGCCGGAGGCCAGGTTGGCGAGCGCGTCGGAAGCCACGTTGGTGCCGACCGTGGACTTGAAGGTGACCGCGCCGCGCAGCGGATAGTTGACCGAGGCCGCGAGCGTGGCCGCGGCGGCGGCCTCCGAGGCGCTGTGCTCGAAGCGGATCCCGAGCTCGCCGAGGATGCCGCGCGCATCGGTGAGCACGTCCATCAGGTGCGAGATGGGCGCGCCCTGGTAACCGGCGACGTAGGAGACACCGGACTGCAGCAGCGCCTTGGTCACCGCGAGGATCCCCTCGCCGCGGAATTCCTCGCCGGCGCCCAGGCGCAGCTGCTCCACTTCCTGCGCGAAGGATCGTTCAGCCATTGCCTGCGAATGTACGGAATCGACGCCCATCCCGTGCAGCGCAGGGGTTCAGGGTTTGTCCCCTTGCTGCTGCGCGGCCGGCAAGAGCAGCCTGCGCACTCTCAGGAGGTTCCGCCCCGATGAAAGTCGACCACCTCGTCGAGCCCGATCGCGTGCACCGCAGCGTGTACACCGACCAGGCGATCTTCGACGCCGAGATGGAGAAGATCTTCGAGCGCATCTGGGTCTACTGCGGCCACGCGTCGCAGGTGAAGGCGCCGGGCGACTACCACGCCGTCACGATCGGCCGCCAGCCCATGATCATGGTGCGGCAGCCCGATGGCGGCATCCAGGTTCTCTACAACCGCTGCCCGCACCGCGGCGTGCAGGTGGTGGGCAACCAGTGCGGCAACACCGGCGGCGCGCTGGTGTGCTCCTACCACGCCTGGAGCTTCCACCTCGACGGCAGCGTGCGCGCGATCCCGCTGGCGCAGGGCTACGAGAACACGCGCATGACGCGCGACAACCCCGATTGCTCCATGCGGCGCGCCGCGCGCGTGGACAGCTACCGCGGCTTCGTGTTCGCCAGCCTCGCGGCCGAGGGCCCCTCGCTGCTCGAATTCCTGGGCGAAGCCAAGGTGGCCTTCGACGACATGTGCGACCGCTCGCCCGAAGGCGAGGTGGAGGTCGTGCCCTACTGCCACCGCGTGATCCAGCAGTCGAACTGGAAGTTCTTCATGGAGAACCAGCTCGATGCGCTGCACCCGTCGGTGACGCACCAGTCCACCGGCATCGCCGCCGGACGCGTCGAGCGGCGGCTGAAGGCGCAGCGCGGCGCCGCGCCCCTGTACTACCACTACCTGTCGGCCTTCGCCTCCAGCTTCGAGCAGTGGGACAACGTGCAGACGCTCAACTTTCCGCGCGGCCACGGCATCCTCAAGGCCTACATGGGCCTGCGCCCGCAGGATGCCGACACCAAGGCGCACGAGGCGCTGCTGGAGCAGGCCTGGGGCAAGGAGAAGATGGAGGAGTACCTCTCGCGCAGCATCCACCACGTGCTGGTCTATCCCTACCTCTCGGTGCAGAGCCCGCTGCAGCAGCTGCGCTGCCTGCGCCCGATCGCGCCGGACAGGACGCTGTCCGAGATCTGGCACTTCCGCCTGAAGGGCGCGCCGGAGGCGATCTACCGCCGCAGCCTGTGGTACTTCAACCTGGTCAACTCGCCGGCCACCATGATCAACGCCGACGACCTGGAGAACTGGACCAAGGCGCAATGGGGCCTGCAATCCAAGGGCCTGGACTGGGTGAGCTTCCACCGCTGGTATGGCGACGACCGCGAGGAGAACGGCGTGACCTACTCCAACCACGGCACCTCCGAGGCGGTGATGCGCAACCAGTTCCGCGCCTGGGCGCAATACCTGGCGCAATGAGGAGCGAGCGATGAGCGAAAGCCGTGCGATCCCCAACGCCGGGCCCGACTTCGAGCACCTGCTGGCGCAGGACGTGGTGATCGCAGCCACGGTCGGCGCCGCCACCGGCGCCCAGGCGCTGGCCCCCGACCACTCGCCGCGCGCGCCGCAGGCCGGCGCCGTGCGCGCCATCGAGACGCTGCCGCGGACAGCGCAATCGCCCGGGCTGGACCTGCAGCGCGAGGTGGAACAGTTCCTGTACCGCCAGGCCGAACTGCTCGATGGCAAGCACTGGCAGGCCTGGATCGACCTGTTCGACGAAGCCGGCGTGTACTGGATGCCCATCGCGCCGGAGCAGACCGAATGGGAAGGTTCGCCCTCGATCTTCGCCGAGGACCGGCTGATGATGGAGATCCGCAAGGGCCGCGTCACCCATCCCAACGCCTGGTCGCAGGCGCCGCAGTGGGCCACCAACCACCTGGTGAGCCACGTCACGATCGAAGCCGGGGACGCGCAGCAGCTGCAGGTGCGCTCGCGCTTCCACCTGATGGAGCTGCGGCGCGACCAGCTGCGCCATTTCGGCGGCAGCTACCGCCACACGCTGGTGCGCGACGACGCCGGCAACCTGCGCATCCGGCTGCAGCGCGTGGACCTGTTCAACAGCCAGGCGCCGTTCGACTACGTCCTGCAGATCTGGGTCTGACCCCAAGCCCGAAGGAGCCGCGCCATGGTCCTGCGTTTCCTGCTCGCCGCCTGCGCCCTCGCCGCCGCCTTTTCCGCCCAGGCGGCGGACAAGGTGAAGGTCGGCTTCGTCAGCACGCTCTCCGGCCCCTCGGCCGCGCTGGGCATCGACATCCGCGACGGCTTCCTGCTGGCCGTGAAGCTCAATGGCGGCAAGCTCGGGGGCCTGCCCGCCGAAGTGCTGGTGAGCGACGACCAGTTCAAGCCCGATGTGGCGCGGCAGATGTTCGAGCGCAACGTCAAGCGCGACAAGGTCGATTTCATGACCGGCGTGGTGTTCTCCAACATCATGCTGACGGCCTTGCCGCAGGCGCTGGACAACAAGGTGATCTACCTCAGTCCCAACGCGGCGCCCTCGCCGATGGCGGGCAAGGAATGCCATCCGCTGTTCTTCGCCGTGAGCTGGCCCAACGATGCCTACCACGAGGCGGCCGGCGCCTTCGCCAACCAGCGCGGGCTGAAGAACGCCTACCTGGTGGCGCCCAACTACCAGGCCGGCAAGGATTCGCTGGCCGGCTTCAAGCGCACCTTCCAGGGCCAGGTGGTGGGCGAGGTCTACACCAAGCTGGGGCAGCTCGATTACGCGGCGGAGCTCGCCGAGATCCGCGCCGCCAAGCCGCAGGCGCTCTACATCTTCCTGCCGGGCGGCATGGGCATCAACTTCATCAAGCAGTTCGTGGGCGCCGGCCTGTCGAAGGACATCATGCTGCTGTTGCCAGGCTTCAGTGCCGACCAGGATGTGATCGCCGCGGTGGGTCCCTCGATGGCGGGCCTGTTCAACACGGCGCACTGGTCGCCGGATCTCGCCAACGCCGCCAACCGCAAGTTCGTCGCCGCGTTCGAGCAGGAATACAAGCGCGTGCCGACGCTCTACGCCTCGCAGGGCTACGACACGGCGCGCCTGATCGACGCCGCCGTGCGCGACGTGAAGGGCAAGCTCGGCGACACGCATGCCGTGCGCGAGGCGCTGCGCGCGGCGAAGTTCGACTCGGTGCGCGGCAGCTTCAAGTTCAACACCAACCAGTACCCGATCCAGGACTACTACGTGCGCACGGTCGGCAGCGACGGCCATGGCGGCCTCGTCAACAAGTCCTTCACCGAACCGATCCTGAAGGCCCACGGCGACGCCTACGTCCAGCAGTGCCAGATGCCGCAGTGACGCTGTTCCTGGAGCAGGCGCTCAACGGGTTGCAGTATGGCTTGATGCTGTTCCTGCTGGCCGCGGGCCTGACGATCGTGTTCGGGGTGATGGACATGATCAACCTGGCGCACGGCTCGCTGTACATGGTGGGGGCCTTCCTGGCCGCCTGGCTCACGCAGGTTTCGGGTTCCTTCTGGCTGGGGCTGGCCGGCTCGGTGCTGCTCACGGCGCTCCTGGCCATGCTGCTGGAGGTGACGCTGCTGCGCAGCCTCTATCAGCGCGACCACCTGTCGCAGGTGCTGGCCACCTTCGCCCTGATCCTGGTCCTCAACGACGGCGTGCGCATGGTGTTCGGCACCGACCGGCCGCTGTCGGTGCCGGCCGGCTTCGAGCAGCCGGTGGCGCTGCCGCTCGGCCTGCAATACCCGGCCTGGCGGCTGCTGATCATCGCCACCGGGCTGGTGCTGGCCTTGCTGCTGTACCTGCTGGTGCAGCGCACGCGCTTCGGCGCCCTGGTGCGCGCCGGCGCCTCCAACCGCGCGATGGCCAGCGCCATGGGCGTGGACGTGCCCCTGCTGTTCACCGCGGTGTTCGGGCTGGGGGCGGCGCTGTGCGCCGTGGCCGGCGCGCTGCTCGGGCCGCTGCTGGCGGTGCAGGTGGGCATGGGCGAGACCATCCTGATCCCGGCCTTCGTGGTGGTGGTGATCGGCGGCATCGGCTCGATGCGCGGCGCGCTGGTCGGCGCACTGCTGGTGGGGCTGGTGGACACGCTGGGGCGCACGCTGCTGCAGCAGGTGCTGCGCGAATCCCTGCCGCCGCAGTGGGCCAGCGCCGCCGGGCCCGCGCTGGCCTCGATCGCGGTGTACGTGCTGATGGCCGCGGTGCTGGTGTGGCGGCCGCAAGGGCTGCTGCCGGTGCGGGGGCGATGAGGCCTGAGCGCGTCGCGACCGTCCTCGTCCTGCTCGCCGGCCTGGCGCTGCCCTGGCTGCTGCGCGTGCTGGACGCGGAGTTCTACCTGAGCCTCGCCACCCGCATCCTGGTGTTCGCGATCGCAGCCACCAGCCTGAACCTGCTGCTCGGCTACGCCGGCATGGTGTCGCTCGGGCATGCGGCCTTCATGGGGCTGGGGGCCTATGCGAGCGGCGTGCTCCTGGGCGAAGGGCAGCAGGGGCTGGCGCTGCACCTGCTGGCGACCATCGCGCTGACCGCCTTCGCGGCGCTCGCGATCGGCGCGATCTCGCTGCGCACGCGCGGCGTGTACTTCATCATGATCACGCTGGCCTTCGCGCAGATGCTGTTCTACCTGGCCAATTCGCTGAAGGCCTACGGCGGCGACGAGGGCCTGCGGATCCGCGCCCGCGTGCTGCTGCCCTTCGGCCTCGACCTGCGCGACGGCCCCACGATCTACTACGTGGCCTTGCTGGGGCTGGCGCTGTGCCTGGCGGCGCTGTGGCGCTTCGCCCGCTCGCGCGCGGGCCTGGCGGTGCGCGCGCTGCGCGACGACGAACTGCGGGCCGAGGCCCTGGGCCTGCCCACCTATCGCTGGAAGCTCGCGATCTTCGTCGTGGCCGGCGTGGTGGCAGGGCTCGCGGGCGCGCTGGGCGCGAACCTGCAGGGCTACGTGAGCCCGGGCAACCTGCACTGGACGCAGTCGGGGACGCTGCTGGTGATGGTGATCCTGGGCGGCGCCGGAACCTTGTGGGGCGGCGTGGCGGGAGCGGTGGCCTTGCTGCTGCTGGAAGAGGCGCTCGGCGCGTGGACCGAGCACTGGGAGTTCTGGACCGGGCTGGTGCTGCTGGCGGCGGTGCTGTTCGCGCGGCGCGGGCTGGCGGGCCTGTTCGAGCGCGCGCGGGGAGCGCCATGACGCAGGCGCTGCTGGAGGTGCGCGGCTTGCGCAAGCGCTTCGGCTCCCTCGCCGTCACCGACGGCGTCGACCTCGACGTGCGCGAAGGCGAGCTCCATGCCCTGATCGGACCCAACGGCGCCGGCAAGACGACGCTGGTGGCGCAGCTCGCGGGCGAGCTCGCCAGCGACGGCGGCAGCGTGCGCTTTGCCGGCCGCGACCTCACCCGGATGCGCATGCACCGGCGCGCCCGCTGCGGCCTGGTGCGCTCGTTCCAGATCACGCGCCTGTTCCGCAGCCTCACGGTGGCCGAGCACGTCGCCTTCGCGCTGCAGGCGCGCGCCGCCGGCGGCCGCGCGACGGGCGAAGTGCTCGCGCGCGTGGGGCTCGCCGCGCGCGCCGATGCCGCCATCGAGCAGCTCTCGCACGGCGAGCAGCGCGCGCTCGAAGTCGGCCTCACGCTCGCCAGCCGCCCGCGCCTGGTGCTGCTGGACGAGCCGCTGGCCGGCATGGGGCCGGAGGAATCGCTCGCGATGGCGGACCTCATCGCCGGCCTGCGCGGCGAATGCGCGGTGCTGCTGATCGAGCACGATGTCGAGGCGGTGTTCCGGCTGGCCGACCGCGTCTCGGTGCTGGTCGCCGGCGCCGTGATCGCGAGCGGCGCGCCGCGCGCGATCCGCAACGATCCCGGCGTGGTGGCGGCCTACCTGGGCGAGGAGGCGCCGGCGTGAGTGCCGCACGGCCACCCCAAGGCGCTCGCGTGGGCGCGGCGCTGGCGGTGCACGGCCTGTGCGCCGGCTACGGCCGCAGCCAGGTGCTGTCCGGCATCGACTTCGACTTGCAACCGGGCGAGATCCTGGGCCTGCTCGGTCGCAACGGCATGGGCAAGACCACGCTCGTGCGCACGGTGACGGGCCTGCTGCCCACGATGCAGGGTCGCGTTGACTTCGACGGCCAACCCCTCACGGGGCTCAAGCCGCACCAGGTGGCGCGCCGCGGCATCGCGCTGGTGCCCGAAGGCCGCCAGCTGTTCGCCAACCTCAGCGTGGAAGAACACCTCACCGCCTTCGCGCGGCCGGGCCGCTGGACGCCCGCCGGGTTGTTCGAACTGCTGCCCGCGCTGGCGCGCCGCCGCGGCCACCTGGGCAACCAGCTTTCCGGCGGCGAGCAGCAGATGCTGGCTATGGCGCGCGCGCTGGCCACCAATCCGCGATTGCTGATCCTCGACGAGGCGACCGAAGGCCTCGCGCCGCTGGTGCGCGAGGAGATCTGGCGCGTGCTCGCCGTGCTGCGCGAGGCCGGCCATTCCATGATCGTGATCGACAAGTACGTGCAGCGCCTGCTCGGGCTGGCCGACCGCCACGTGATCCTGGAAAAGGGCAGGGTGGTCTGGCAGGGCTCCTCGGCCGCGCTGGAGCAGGAGCGCGGCCTCTGGCGGCGTTACCTCGGAATCTGAATTTCGCCCAGAATCGGCCCGATGCGCAGCACCCGTCGCGATTTCCTGCAGGGCCTGTCGTTCGCGGCCCTCGCTCCGGCGCTCGGCCGCTCCTGGGCCGAAGAACAGCGCCCCGCCCTGCCGATCCCGCCGCTGGTGGACGTGCGGCCCGGCACGCCGGTCACGCTCACGGCCCGCGTGGGCGAGACGGAGTTCTTTCCCGGCAAGGCCAGCCCCACGGCGGGCTACAACCGCCACCTGCTCGGCCCCACCCTGCGCGTGCGCAGCGGCGACGAGGTCGCGCTCACCGTGCGCAACGAATTGCCGGAGATGACCACCGTGCACTGGCACGGCCTGCTGATCCCGGCGGCGGCGGACGGCGGCCCGCACAGCCCGATCGAGCCCGGCGGGTCCTGGCAGGCGGTGCTGCCGCTGCAGCAGCCCGCCTCGACCTGCTGGTACCACCCGCATCCGCACGGCCGCACCGGCCTGCAGGTGTACGGGGGCCTGGCAGGCATGCTGATCGTCACCGACCGCGAGGAACAGGCGCTGGGCCTGCCTTCGCGCTACGGTGTCGACGACCTGCCGCTCGTCCTGCAGGACCGCGTGTTCGATCGCGAGCAGCACCTGGTCTACCCGCGCGGCCACATGGCCCTGATGCACGGCGTGCTGGGCAACGTGATGCTGGTGAACGGCGCGCGCGAGCCCCGGGCCGCCGTGCCGGCCGGCCTGGTGCGGCTGCGCCTGCTCAATGGCGCCAACGCGCGCGTCTACGAGCTCGCCTTCGAGGACGAGCGCAGCTTCCACTGGATCGCCACCGACGGCGGCCTGCTGCGCGCGCCGCTGGCGCTGCAGCGCCTGCCGCTCGCGCCGGGCCAGCGGGCCGAGGTGCTGGTCGATTTCTCCGACGCCCGCGCCGCCGTGCTGCTCGATCGCACCGGCAACGGCGCGCAGCCCCTGCTGCATTTCGCGCCCGCGGGCGAGCGCAGGCCGCGGGCGCTGCCCGCGCGCCTGGCCAGCTGGCAGTCGCCGGCGCAGCAGGCCGCGACGCAGCACCGGCGCCTGACGCTCACCACCGGCAACGACGGCATGTCCGGCATGTCCGGCATGCCCGGCATGCCCGGCATGTCCGGGATGCACGCCATGCCGATGCCGCACGGCTTCGACGGCCGGCCCTTCGACATGGAGCGCATCGACCAGCGCGTCAAACTCGGCGCGGTGGAGATCTGGCAGGTGTCGGCCCTGCCGGGAATGATGATGGACCAGCCCCATCCCTTCCACATGCACGGCGTGCATTTCGAGGTGCTGCGGCGCGACGGCCGCGCGCCCGGCCCGCTGGACCAGGGCAGGCGCGACACGGTGCTGGTGGACGCGCCGGTGGAACTGCTGGTGCACTTCACCCGCCCGGCGCCCGTCGTGCCCTTTATGTACCACTGCCACATCCTCGAGCACGAGGACGCCGGCATGATGGGTCAGTTCACCGTCACGTGAGGGTGGTGGCCTTGCCGAAGCGCGTGCGCGCCTCGTTCAGCAAGGCGATCAGCGCATCGAGCTCCACCGGCTTGGTGAGGTGGGCGTCGAAGCCGGCGTCGCGGGTACGCTTCTTGTCGTCCTCGTTGCCGAAGCCCGTCATCGCCACCAGGTAGGCGGCGGCAGCGCCACTCTCGGCGAGCAGGCGCCGCCGCGCCTCGTAGCCGTCCATGCCCGGCATGGCCAGGTCCAGCAGGATCATCTCGGGGCGGAAGCTGCGCGCCACCCGCACGCCGCTCTCGCCGTCGTAGGCCGATTCGACCTGGTTGCCCAGCAGGCGCAGCACGTCGGTGGCGCTGTCGGCGGAGTCGCGGTTGTCGTCGATCACCAGCACGCGCAGGCCGCCGGCGGCATCCTCCAGCCGCTGTTCCTCGGCCCGCAGCGCGGCTTCCTGCGCCAGCGGCAGGCGCACCGTGAAGGTGCTGCCCTGGCCCGGGCCGGGGCTGGCGGCGTCGATGCTGCCGCCGTGCATTTCCGTCAGCGAGCGCGCCAGGGTCAGGCCGATGCCCAGCCCGCTCTCGTTGCCCGCGGAGTGCGCCGTCTCGGCCTGCGCGAACAGCTGGAAGATGCGCTGCAGGTCCTCGGGGGCGATGCCGCGGCCGTTGTCGTGCACCGTCATGTAGGCGAAGTTGTCCTCGGTGCGCACCTTCAGCTCGATGCGGCCGTTCTCGGGCGTGTAGCGGGCGGCGTTCACCAGCAGGTTCTGCAGCACCTGCGACAGGCGCGTCGAATCGCCGTTCACGTAGACGGATTCGCTGGGCTGCACGACTTCGAGCGTGTGGCGCCGGTTGGCGATCAGCGGCCGCACCGTCTCGATGCTGCGCGCCACGACGTCCGACAGGCGCACCAGTTCCTTGCGCAGCGTGATCTTGCCGGTGGTGAGGCGGCCCACGTCCAGCAGGTCGTCCACCAGCCGCGTCACGTGCGTGAGCTGGCGGTCGATCACGTCGCGGCAGTTGCGCAGCACCGGGCTGGTGAGCGTCTCCAGCTGCATGATCGTGACCGCGTTGCGGATCGGCGCCAGCGGGTTGCGCAGCTCGTGCGCCAGCATGGCGAGGAACTCGTTCATGCGCCGGCTGGAGTTCTCCAGCTCCTCGAGGCGGCGGCGCTCGCTCATGTCGCGCGTGACCTTGGCGAAGCCGCGCAGGTCGCCGGCCGGTCCCCGCACCGCGGTGAGCACCACGTTGGCCCAGAAGGCGCTGCCGTCCTTGCGCACGCGCCAGCCCTCGGTCTCGAAGCGGCCCTTCTCGAGCGCGGTGCGCAAGGCCAGCTCCGGCTTGCCGGCGGCGCGGTCTTCCGGCGTGTAGAAGACGCGGAAGTCGTGGCCGACGATCTCCGCCGCCCGGTAACCCTTGATCGCCTCGGCGCCGGCGCTCCAGCTCTCCACCGTGCCCTCGGGGCTGAGCATGAAGATGGCGTAGTCCTGCACGGCATCCATCAGCAGGCGGACGCGCTCTTCGCTGACGCGCAGTTCCTCCTCGTGGCGCCGGCGCTCGGTGAGGTCGCGCGTGATCTTGGCGAAGCCGGTGAGCTCCCCCATCGGCCCGTACAGCGCCGTGATGATCACGTTGGCCCAGAAGCGCGTGCCGTCCTTGCGCACGCGCCAGCCTTCGTCCTCGAAGCGGCCGCGCTGGCGCGCCAGCCGCAGTTCCTCCTGCGGCCAGCCGGAGGCGACCGCATCGGGCGGGTAGAAGATGGAGAAGTGCTTGCCCAGGATCTCGTCGCGCTGCCAGCCCTTGAGCTTCTGCGCACCGGTGTTCCAGGAGGCGACGCGGCCGTCGGGGTCCAGCATGAAGATGCCGTAGTCGGTGACGGCCTCGATCAGCAGTTGCAGGCGCTGCTCGAGGGTGTTTTCCGGCTGGGGCTCGACGAGCTGGGTCATACGGGGCGCGACCATTATCGGCAGCGCACCGCGCCCGACTGATGGGGCGCACCGAAATCGAGCAGTTGTCCTACAGCTCGCTTGCGGCTCGAAAAAGGGCTGCCTCAGCCTTGGACAGCGCGCCCGGCTTCCGCGAGGAAGCGCGCGAGCAGGGCGTCGATTTCGCCCAGGCGCGCCTGCACCGTGGCCAGTGCGCCCGCACCGGCCTCGGCCTCGAGTTCCCTGGCCAGCCGATGCAGCGGCGCGCCGCCCACCATCGAGGCCGAGCCCGCCAGCGAATGCAGGTGGCGGCGCAGGTCGGCGGCGGCGCCGGCCTGCGCCGCGGCGCGTGCCGACTGCAGCACCTGCGGCGTGTTCTCGCGGAAGGCGGCCAGGGCGACGCGCAGCAGTTCCTCGTCGCCGCCCAGGCGGTCGAGCGCCTCGGCATGGTCGAACACACTGCCGGATGACGGGCTCGACGCGGATGCAGCCGATGCCGATACCGATGCCAATGCGGATTCCGATACCGATGCGGATTCCGATACGGATGCAGATGCAGATGCGCGCGGCGACGCTGCCGCCGGCACCGCGCCGGCCCGTGCAGGCGCAGTCGCGTCCGCCGGCGCCGCCTGCCCGGTCCACTCGGCCAGCACCTGCGCCAGCCGCGCCGAATCGATCGGCTTGGACAGGTACTCGTTCATGCCCCAGGCGAGGCAGCGCTCGCGCTCGCCGGCGGCGGCGTTGGCGGTCAGCGCGATGATCGGCTGGGTGAAGCCCTGCGCGCGCAGCCGGCGCGAGGCTTCGTAGCCGTCCATGCGCGGCATGCGGCAGTCCATCAGCACCAGGTCGTAGTCGGCCGCGGCGACCGCGGCCAGCGCTTCCTCGCCGTCGCCGACGACCGTCACGTCGTGGTAGCCCGCCTGCGCCAGCAGGCCGCGCACCACCACCTGGTTGGTCTCGTTGTCCTCGGCCACCAGCAGGCGCGCCGCGTGCCGCGCCAGCGGCGGCGGCGCCTGCGTCACGGGCCAGCGGGTCGGCACCCGGTCCGACGCCACCGGCGGCAGCGGCAGCTCGCAGCGCACCGAGGTGCCGCGGCCCGGTTCGCTTTGCAGCAGGATGCTGCCGCCCATCATGTCGGTGAGCTGCTTGACGATCGCCAGCCCCAGCCCGGTGCCGCCATAGCGCCGGCTGGTGGCGCGGTCGGCCTGGGTGAAGCGCGTGAACAGGCGCTGCTGCACCTCGAAGGGAATGCCGATGCCGGTGTCGTGCACCGTGAAGCGCAGCATGCCGCTGCCGCGCCCGAGGGCGCTGCGCCCCACCAGCAGGCCGAACTCGCCGGCCGCGGTGAACTTGAGCGCGTTCGACAGCAGGTTGTTGAGGATCTGACGCAGCCGGCCGGCGTCGCCCTGCACCGCCGGCGGCACCCCGGCATCCACCTCGAACACGAAGCGCAGTCCTTTTTCCTGCGCCCGCAGGCCGTAGATGTCGTGCACCTCGTCGAGCAGCTCCTCCAGCCGGAAGGGCGTGGATTCCAGCTCCATGCGGCCCGACTCGATCTTGCCCAGGTCCAGCAGGTCCTCGATCAGGTCCAGCAGCGAGGCGGCGCTGGCATCGGCCAGCTCCACGTAGCGGCGCTGGCGGGTGCTCAGGTCTTCCGACAGCAGCAGGCGCGTGAGGCCCAGCATGCCGTTGAGCGGCGTGCGGATCTCGTGGCTGACGTTGTCCAGGAAGTCGCTCTTGGCGCGGTTGGCCGTCTCGGCCGCCTCCTTGGCCTCGCGCGCCTCCTGCTGCGCCAGCACCCGCGTCGTGATGTCGCGGAAGTTCAGCGCCCGCGCGGTGACGCCGCCTTCGAGCTGCATCGCGCTGGTGTAGCGCTCGAACACGCGGCCATCGGCGCATTCGATCAGCGTGAAGCCCTTGGCGTCGGGCGAGCGGAACAGCGCCTCGAGCTCGCGCATGGACTGCGCCGGGTTCTTCAGCTGTTCGCGGATGAAGGGCAGCAGCTCCTGCGTCTGCGCCTGCGCCAGCTGCGGCGGGATGTTCCACATGCGCAGGAACTGCTGGTTGCGCAGCAGGATCTCGAGGTTCGGGCCCACCACCAGGATGCCGTCGGCGGTGGCGTCGAGCGTCGCGCGCAGCAGGGCGGCGATGCGCGCCCCGTGGGCGAGGCTCTCGGCGGGAGGAGGGGGGGCCTGGGGTCCGTTCATCCTGTGCTGCGGCTCGCTGCGGATGATACGGCCGGCTCGACGATCGGGCTTCGCGCCGGCCACAGCACCGACAGGATCGCGACTCCCATCAGCGCCACCGCCGTCCAGTCCTGCCAGTGCACGGCTTCGCCCAGCCACACCGCGCCGCTGAACACGCCCAGCACCGGGATCATCATCACGCTGAGCGTGGACGCCACCGCCGGCAGGCCCTTGGCGAGGAAGGTCCAGGCGGCGTGGGCAAAGCCGAAGATCAGGAGCGCGTTGTACAGGATGGCCCCGGTCGCATTGCGGTCGGGGACGTGCCATTGCCGGCGTTCGAACAGGGCTGCCAGCACCGCCATCAGGACGGCCGTCATGACCGTCATCCAGAACGAGATCGCGAGCGCCGGCGCCTGCAGGCGGGTGCGGCGCAGCTGCTGCGTGCCCAGGGCCCAGGAGGCGGCGGAGACCAGCGCCAGCAGCAGCCCGAAGGGCCGCCCGGCCAGGTGCGTCAGTTCGTGCCACAGCAGCAGCAGCACGCCCAGGGCGGCGGCGCTCACGCCGGTCCAGCCGCGCCGGCTCAGGGGCGTGGCGAAGAGCAGCGCGCCGATCACGGCCGAGAAGATCGGCATGGTGTAGCCCAGGATCGCCGCGCGGCCGCTGGACAGCGAGCGCACCGCCAGGATGATGCACACGTGCCAGATGAACATGTTGGTCACGCTGAGCCAGAACAGCTCGCGCCAGTGCTGGCGCGGGATGCGAAACGGCACCTTCAGCAGCTTCATGCCCAGCGCCAGCACCGGCAGCCCGAGCCACATGGACAGGGCGCGGAAGGTGAGCGGCGGATAGCTGGTGACCCCCAGCTTCATCACGGGCCAGTTGAATCCCCACACCAGGGTGAGGACGACGAGGACGGAAAGCTGCTGGCGCGACAGTGCGGGCATGGCGCCATTGTGGCAAGGCGCCGGCAGGCGGCACGGGCTCCTAGAATTCGCGCATGACTTTCCTCGAGATGCTGCAGGCCGCGCAACAGCGCCAGGGTTCGATGTTGTGCGTGGGGCTCGACCCGGAGCCGACGCGTTTTCCGCACGGCATGACGGCCAATGCCGCGCGCATCTTCGATTTCTGCGCCCGCATCGTGGACGCCACCGGCGACCTGGTGTGCGCCTTCAAGCCGCAGATCGCCTATTTCGCGGCCCACCGGGCCGAGGACCAGCTCGAGCAGCTGATGCGCCACCTGCGCGCCAACTTTCCGCAGGTGCCGGTGATCCTCGACGCCAAGCGCGGCGACATCGGCTCCACCGCGGAGCAGTACGCGCGCGAGGCCTTCGAGCGCTACGGGGCCGATGCCGTCACGCTGTCGCCCTTCATGGGCTTCGATTCGGTGCAGCCCTACCTGAAATACCCCGGCAAGGGCGCCTTCCTCCTGTGCCGCACCTCCAACCCCGGCGGCGACGACCTGCAGAACCAGCGGCTCGCATCGGTGGAGGGCCAGCCGCTGCTGTACGAACACGTCGCGCGGCTCGCGCAGGGCCCGTGGAACCTCAATGGGCAGCTGGGGCTGGTGGTGGGGGCGACCTACCCGAACGAGATCGAGCGCGTGCGCGACATCGCCCCGACGCTGCCGCTGCTGATCCCGGGCGTGGGCGCGCAGGGCGGCGATGCGGTGGCGACGGTGCGGGCCGGATGGCGGGCCAAGGGGCCGATCATCGTGAACTCCTCGCGCGCCATCCTCTATGCGTCGAGCGGGCCCGACTTCGCGGCAGCGGCCCGCGCGGAGGCGATCCGGACGCAGCAGCTGCTGCAGTCCGGGGTGCCGGTGATGTCGGACCTGCCGTGACGCTCAGCGCGGGTGGCGCCGGCCGCGCACCAGGCCGACGATGAACAGCACCAGCACCGCGCCGATCACCGAGGCGATCCAGCCGGCCGGCTCGTTGCCGGTGTAGAGGCCCATCGCCTGGCCGATGAAGCGGGCCACGAAGGCGCCGACGATGCCGAGGATCGTCGTCATGATGATCCCCATGTTGTCATTGCCGGGTTTCACGGCGCGGGCGATCAGGCCCACGATGAAGCCGACGATGATGGTTCCGATGATCGACATGCGGATCTCCCCGGACGAGTTGCGAGTGGGAGGGATGCTAGGCAGGCCGTGCGGCCGACCTTGTAGGCGAGCCGGGAAATCGCTCGTAGGCTGGGGTGAAGCCAAGCGCAACCCCAGCGCTGTCCGAGCGCAGCGCCGGGGTTCGGGCTTCGCCGCTCGCCGCCGGCCTGCGCCAGCAACCGGGCTCACAGCAAGCGCTTGAGATACTGCCCCGTGTGGCTGCGCGGATCCGCCGCCACCTCCTCCGGGGTTCCCGCCACCACCACCGTGCCGCCGCCGTCGCCGCCTTCCGGCCCCATGTCGACGATCCAGTCGGCCGTCTTGATCACGTCCAGGTTGTGCTCGATCACGACGATCGTGTTGCCGGCGTCGCGCAGCTGGTGCAGCACCTTCAGCAGGAGGTCGATGTCGGCGAAGTGCAGGCCGGTGGTGGGCTCGTCCAGGATGTAGAGCGTGCGGCCGGTGTCGCGCTTGGAGAGCTCCAGGGCCAGCTTGACCCGCTGCGCCTCGCCGCCGGACAGCGTGGTCGCCGCCTGCCCCAGCTTGATGTACGACAGGCCCACGTCCAGCAGCGTCTGCAGCTTGCGCGCGATCGCCGGCACGGGCTTGAGGAACTCGTGGGCATCCTCCACCGTCATGTCGAGGATCTGCGCGATGTTGCGGCCCTTCCACTGCACCTCCAGCGTCTCGCGGTTGTAGCGCTGGCCGCGGCAGACGTCGCAGGGCACGTAGACGTCGGGCAGGAAGTGCATCTCCACCTTCACCACCCCGTCGCCCTGGCAGGCCTCGCAGCGCCCGCCGGGCACGTTGAAGGAGAAGCGCCCGGGGCCGTAGCCGCGCTCCTTGGCCAAGGTCGTGTCGGCCATCAGTTCGCGGATCGGCGTGAAGAGACCCGTGTAGGTGGCCGGGTTGCTGCGCGGCGTGCGGCCGATCGGCGACTGGTCGACGTTGATCACCTTGTCGAAGTGCTCGATGCCCTCGATGCCCTCGTGCGGCGCCGGCTCCTCGTGGGCGCGATAGAGCTCGCGCGCCACGGCGGCGTAGAGCGTGTCGTTGACCAGGGTGGATTTGCCCGAGCCCGACACGCCCGTCACGCAGGTGAGCAGGCCGACCGGGATTTCCACCGTCACGTCCTTCAGGTTGTTGCCGCTCGCGTTCACGATGCGGATCACCTGCGGGTCGGGCAGCTGGCCCAGGCGCACGCGCTGCGCCGGCACCGGGATCTTCAGCGAGCCCGCCATGTAGCGGCCGGTCAGCGACGCCTCGTTGGCCAGCACCTGCGCCGGCGTGCCCTGCGCCACCACCTCGCCGCCGTGGATGCCGGCGCCCGGGCCCATGTCCACCACGTAGTCGGCGGCGCGGATCATGTCCTCGTCGTGCTCCACCACGAGCACGCTGTTGCCCAGGTCGCGCAGGTGCTGCAGCGTGCCGATCAGGCGGTCGTTGTCGCGCTGGTGCAGGCCGATCGAGGGCTCGTCGAGCACATACATCACGCCGGTGAGGCCCGAGCCGATCTGCGAGGCGAGCCGGATGCGCTGGGCCTCGCCGCCGGAGAGCGTCTCCGCGCTGCGATCGAGCGAGAGGTAGGTCAGGCCCACGTCGTTGAGGAAGCGCAGCCGCGCGCCGATCTCGCGCACCACCCTGTCGGCGATCTCCGCCTTGGCGCCGCGCAGCTGCAGGCCCTGGAAGTAGGCGTGGCTGTCGCGCAGCGTCATGTGGCCGATCTCGAAGATCGCGCGCGCCTGTTCGCCTTCGCCCAGCTTCACGTGCCGCGCCTCGCTGCGCAGGCGCGTGCCCTCGCAGGTGGGGCAGGGCTGCAGGCTGCGGTAGCGGGCCAGCTCCTCGCGCACCGCGGCCGAATCGGTCTCGCGGTAGCGCCGTTCCATGTTGGGCAGGATGCCTTCGAAGGGATGCTTCTTCGTCACCTTGCGGCCGGCGGAGGCGCCGCTTTCCAGCGCGTAGCTGAAGCGGATCTCCTCCTCGCCCGAGCCGTGCAGCAGCGCCTTGCGCGCCTGCGGCGGCAGCTCCTGGAAGGGCGTGTCGACGTCGAACTTGTAGTGGCGCGCCAGGCTTTCGACCAGGTTGAAGCAGTACGGGTTGCGCCGGTCCCAGCCCTTGATCGCCCCGCCGGCCAGCGACAGCTCGGGGAAGGCGACCACCCGCGTCGGGTCGAAGAACTCCATGGTGCCGAGGCCGTCGCAGGCCGGGCAGGCGCCCACCGGCGAGTTGAAGGAGAACAGGCGCGGCTCGAGTTCGGCGATGGAGTAGTGGCAGACCGGGCAGGCGAACCTGGCGTTGAACACGTGCTCGCGGCCGCTGTCCATCTCGACCGCGACGGCGCGGCCGTCGGCCAGGCGCAGCGCGGCCTCGAAGCTTTCGGCCAGGCGCTGCTGCACCTCGGGCTTCACCTTCAGCCGGTCCACCACCACGTCGATGTCGTGCTTCTCGGCCTTCTTCAGCTTGGGCAGGTTGTCGAACTCGAACACCTCGCCGCCGACGCGGAAGCGCACGTAGCCCTGGCCCTGCATCTCGGCGAACAGCTCGGTGAACTCGCCCTTGCGCTCGCGCGCCACCGGCGCCAGCACCATCAGCCGCGTGTCCTCGGGCAGCGCCAGCACCGCGTCGACCATCTGCGAGACGGTCTGCGACTGCAGCGGGATGCCGTGGAGCGGGCAGTAGGGCGTGCCGACGCGGGCGAACAGCAGGCGCAGGTAGTCGTGGATCTCGGTGACCGTGCCGACGGTGGAGCGCGGGTTGTGGCTGGTCGCCTTCTGCTCGATGGAGATCGCCGGCGACAGGCCTTCGATCAGGTCCACGTCGGGCTTGTCCATCAGCTGCAGGAACTGTCGCGCGTACGCCGACAGGCTTTCGACGTAGCGGCGCTGGCCCTCCGCGTAGAGCGTGTCGAACGCGAGCGAGGACTTGCCGGACCCCGAAAGCCCGGTGATCACGACCAGCTTGTACCGGGGCAGGTCGAGGTCGATGTTCTTCAGGTTGTGCGTGCGCGCCCCGCGGATGCTGATCCGCTGACCCAGGGCCTCATGCAGGTACTTGCCGTCGATGCTGTCGTTCAAACTGGGGCCCGCCAAGGGAAAACCCGAAATCATAGAACGCGGGCGCTTTTCGAGTGCGCGGCCGATCGGCGCCGGCCCCGCGCAAGCGTTGCCCTGCGACGTCTGGACGTCTAGAATCCTGTATCTATTCACAGGGGATGCGGGTGCGCAGAAGGCCGGGGGAAATTCGGGACGCGATCGTGACGACTCTGGAGGATCGTCCGCGCGGCGCCAGCGTCCAGGAGATCACGAACGAGATCACGCAGATGATCGGGCCGGTGGCCGCTTCGTCGGTGCGCTCGTACCTGCGGCTGAACACGCCCGAGCTGTTCGTGCGAACGGACCGCGCCCAGTATTGCCTCAGCGGCCTGGAGCCGCAGCCGGCGCCGCGCGAGCCGGCTTCGCAGCCGGCGTTCTCCTATGGCCGATCGAGCTTGTTCCAGGCCGACTGCATCGCCTGGCTGGACGCACAGCCCGCCAACTCCATCCACGCCGTCGTCACGGATCCGCCCTACGGCCTGATCGAATACTCGGCGACGCAGCAGTCCAAGCTGCGCAGTGGGCGCGGCGGCGTGTGGCGCATCCCGCCGAGTTTCGACGGTGCGAAGCGCGCACCCCTGCCGCGCTTCACGGTCCTCACACCCTCCGATCTCGCGGAACTGGAGCGCTTCTTCACTGCCTGGGCGCGCAGCCTGGCCCGCGTGATCGTTCCCGGCGCGAACGTGGTCGTCGCCAGCAATCCGCTGCTGTCCTACCTGGTGGCCGGCGCCCTGTCCAAGGGTGGGCTGGAGCGGCGCGGCGAGATCGCCCGCCTGGTGATGACCATGCGCGGAGGCGACCGGCCCAAGGCCGCCCACGTGGAATTCAGCGAAGTGAGCGTCATGCCGCGCTCGATGTGGGAGCCGTGGCTGCTGTTCCGCAAGCCCCTGGAGGGGCGTGTGCAGGACAACCTGCGCCAGTGGGGCACCGGCGGCTTCCGGCGCATTTCCGAAGACAAGCCCTTCGGCGACGTGATCGAATCCGCGCCCACCCGAGCGGCGGAGCGCCAGCACGCTCCGCATCCAAGCCTGAAGCCGCAGGCCTTCCTGCGCAAGCTGGTGCGCGGCGTCCTGCCGCTCGGCACGGGCGTCGTGCTCGACCCGTTCGCCGGGTCGGCGTCCACGCTGGCCGCAGCGGAGGCAGTCGGTTACGCGAGCGTCGGGGTGGAGAAGGATCCGGCCTGTGTCGCGCTGGCGAAGCGCGCGCTGCCCGCACTGGCTGCGCTCGAAGTCAGGTAGGCCGGTCGCGATAGAGGCCGGACATGATGGCCGGCCGCAGCGTGTCGTCCAGCCGCTGCAGGCCCCGCGTGACCAGGCCGGTGTTCACGTCGTGGAAGAAGTCGTAGACATCCTGCATGGCCAGGCGGAAGTCCTCGACCCGCAGGTTGTAGGGCAGGGCGGGCGACGGGTTGAAGTAGTCGTCTGCGGGCTGCTGTCGAATGACCGTCATGCGTCCTCCCTGCATGGTTCAGCAGGATTCTTGCACGCGGGTCGCGAAGGCTGAAGCAGCCCGACCGGAGCACCCAGTCGTAACGAACTCCCATATTTGTTTCGCTCCCGGAAGGGTGCGGGATGGCTGATCGTTAATCGCGTTACCCACGACGCAAAGGAGACAAGAATGTCACGTCCCTACTATCCGGTTTCGCGCTACACGCGCAGGCAGTACCGGGCACAGGCGGTGATGCTGCGGCTGCTGGCCGGCGCGGTGCTGGCCGGCCTGCTCGCGCTGGCGCTGCTGGCCAGCGACCTTGCACATGCCGCTCCGGGTGCCTCGGTGGCAGAGTTCGATGGCGGCATCGGCGTGCCGCCGGCCACGTGGGTCGGTGCCACCAACGCCGCTCCTACGGGCGGGGCCGCGGCGGCCAACAACGTCAATGACACGCCCCCGGCCGGCCGGCCCTGGGTGATTGCCGACCTGAAGGCCCGGGTGTCGGGCGACGGCAGCTTCGACATCCGGGGCAAGGGCCTGATCTTCGCGGGCAGCCCCAACGTGGGCCGCAGCGGCGGCGTGAGCGTGCGCGCGCGCCTGTACTGCGGGGCCGGCGCCGCCCTCGCCAAGTTCACCTCCGAGGAAACCGTGCAAGTCGCGCCCAACGGAGACTTCCGCCTGCGCGGGCAATTCGCGGTCGTCAACCAGCCGCTGGAGTGCCCGAATTCCGTGCTGCTGATCCTGAACGCCGGCCAGAGCGCCGCCAATGCGGGTGGCTGGTTCGCCGCCGGCATCCCGAAGGACTGAAAGCTCCTAGAAGCCAGGCTCCTGGCCAGTGCCGCAACCCGGGGCCGGAGTCCCGGGTTTGCCCGATGCGGGAGAATCGTGCTTTTTGCCGGACGGCGGCGTCCGCGAGCAGCTCTCCCCATCCGTGAATTCCATTCCTGTTCCTGTCGGCTCCAGCCGCATGACGGCGGCGGAGCGCCGTGCCAGCATCTCGCTGGCGATCATCTTCGCGGCCCGCATGCTGGGGCTGTTCCTGGTGCTGCCGGTGTTCGCGCTGGAAGCGGCCCGCTACCCCGGCGGCAACGACCCCGCCCTGGTCGGGATGGCCATGGGCATCTACGGCCTCACCCAGGGCATCCTGCAGATTCCCTACGGCCTCGCCTCCGACCGCTACGGCCGCAAGCGCGTGATCGTGCTGGGCCTGCTGGTGTTCGCGATCGGCAGCTTCATCGCCGCGGCCGCGCCCACGGTGTGGTGGCTGATGATCGGCCGCTCGGTGCAGGGCGCCGGCGCCGTCTCGGCGGCGGTGACGGCGCTGCTGGCGGACCAGACCCGCGACGCCGTCCGCACCAAGGCCATGGCGCTGGTGGGCGCCAGCATCGGCCTGATGTTCGCCATCTCGCTGGTCGCCGCGCCCATGCTGGCGGCGCGCATCGGCCTGCACGGCCTGTTCACGATCACCGGCCTGCTGGCGCTGGCGTGCATCGCCGTGGTGATCTGGTGGACACCGCCGGCGCCGGTGCAGCACGCCAACGTGCCGCGCGGGCGGCTGGCCGACGTGCTGGCGCACGGGCCGCTGCTGCGGCTGGACGTCGGCGTGTTCGTGCTGCATGCGGTGCAGCTGGCCATGTGGATGGCGGTGCCGGCCCTGCTGGTGCAGGCCGGGCTGGACAAGGACCGCCACTGGCAGGTCTACCTGCCGACCGTGGTCGCCTCCGTGGTGGTGATGGGCGCCGTGTTCGCGCTGGAGCGCCGCGGCTACCTGCGGGCGGTGTTCCTGGCCGCCATCGGCATCGTGCTGCTGGTGCAGCTGGGCTTCCTGCTGGCGGCGCGCACGCCCAGCCTGCCCGTGCTGACGGGCCTGCTGTTCTTCTTCTTTTGCGGCTTCAACGTGCTGGAGGCGACGCAGCCGAGCCTGGTGTCGCGCCTCGCCCCGCCGGCTGCGCGCGGCGCCGCGCTCGGTGTGTACAACACACTGCAATCGCTGGGATTTTTTGCCGGCGGCGCCGTCGGCGGCTGGCTGGCCAAGGACGTTGGAACCACGGGGCTGTTCGGCGCCGCGGCCGTGATGATGGTGGTGTGGCTGCTGGCGGCCTGGCACATGCGGGCGCCGCAGGCGCGCAAGACGACGGCGGAAGAGGTGCTCGCCGACGAGGCCGAGGCCGGTTAGGAGCGCGGCGCCCCCAGCCGGCCCGGCTTCGGCGGCGGTCCCGCGCTTGGCCCGATAATCGCACCCCTCAGAGGAGTTTCCATGGCATCCGTCAACAAGGTCATCATCGTCGGCAACCTGGGGCGCGACCCCGAGACCCGCACCTTCCCCAGCGGCGGCCGGGTGTGCAATCTCCGCATCGCCACCACCGACCGCTGGAAGGACAAGCAGAGCGGCGAGATGCGCGAAGCGACGGAGTGGCACACCGTGGTGTTCAACGACCGCCTGGCCGAGATCGCTGGTGAATACCTGCGCAAGGGCTCGCAGGTCTACATCGAAGGAAGCATCCGCACCCGCAAGTACACCGACAAGGACGGGGCGGAGAAATACATCACGGAAATCCGCGGCGACGAGATGAAGATGCTGGGCAAGCGCGAAGGCATGGGCTCCCCCTCCGGCGACGACGACGGCGGCTACGACAGCGCCCCGCGCCGCTCCGCGCCCCCGAGCCGCGCCCCGGCCGCCGGCGGCGGCAGCGCCGGCGGCGGCGCCCAGCGTCCGGCCTCGAAGCCCGCCAGCGGCTTCGATGACATGGACGACGACATTCCGTTCTGAGCCCCCAAGGTCGCCGCTGGGCGGCGACCGGCCCTCGAAGGGCGCCAGGAAACCGGGGGCGGCCCGACGCTTTCTTGAGAGGCCTCAGCCCCCGAACACCACCGCGCAGCGCCAGCCGCGCCCGTCCGGCCCGCTGCCGAAGCTCACCGGCGCCTTCAGCAGCTGGGCGTAGAAGGTCACCAGGGCCAGCCCGACGCCGCCCGTGCCGGAGGCCACGCCCCGCACGCCGCGCTTGAGCATCTCCGAGCGGCGCTCGGCCGGGATGCCGGGCCCGTTGTCCTGCACCGAGAGCACGGTGCGGCCGCCTTCCTCCCGCTGCACCGCGACCGTCACCACCGGCCGGCCTTCGGCCGCCGTGGTGCCGTGCCGCAAGGCGTTTTCCAGCAGGTTGTTGAGGATGCCTTCCACCAGCGTCAGGTCCGCCTGCACCGTGGTGGGTGTGTCGACGCCTTCGGCGCCGAGGTCCACGCCCTGCTTGTCGGCGCGCGGCAGGAAGCGCATCACCGCCTCCTGCACCGCCTGGTCGAGCCGCACCGGCGCCAGCTGCAGCGCGGTGCCGGCCTCGTAGGCGAGTGCCAGCGCCAGCAGCTTGTCCAGCGCCTGGCTGGCGCGCGTCTCGCTGGCGGCGATGCCCTGCAGCTGCTCGCGCCAGACTTCCGGCTCGCGGTGGCGCAAGCCGTATTCGGCCTGCGCCCGGATGCCGGCCAGGGGCGTGCGCAATTCGTGGGCCACGTTGCCGGTGAACTCGCGCTGCGCGCGGGCGCTTTCCTCCAGCCGCCCGAGCAGCAGGTTGATCGCCTGCGCCAGGTCGTGCGCCTCGGCCGAATCGGCCTGCACCGGCACCGAGGTGAAGTCGCCGGCCTGGCGCTCCTCCACCGCGGCGCGCAGCTGCGACAGCGGCGCGATGTCCTGGGCGATCGAGCGGTGCAGGCGCCACCCCAGCACCAGCAGCAGCACCAGCTGCGGCGCCAGCGAAAAGGCCAGCAGCTCGCGCAGCAGCTCGGAGCGCTCGCTGGTGCTCTGCGCCACCGACACCGAGAAGGCCGACGGCCCGGCCACGCCCAGCGTCACCACGCGGAAGCGCCGCCCGCCGATCTCGGCATCCTGGAAGCGGTGCCCCTCGGGCGCCAGCCGCACGGGGCCCGGCAGCGCCGCATCCCCGGCGAGCAGCGCGCCGTCGGCGCCGCGCACGGTGAAGAGCACGGTCTCGTTCTGGTCGAACAGCACGTCCTCGACCTCGCTGGGCGACAGCTGCAGCGCCAGTTGCTGCCCGCGCACCTGCACCTTGGAGGCGAGCAGGTAGGCGTCGTCGAGCAGGGCGCGGTCGAAGGCGCGCTGCGTGAACCACTGGCCGACGCCCACCGCCACCACCGATCCGAGCAGCCACGCGAAGCCCAGCCAGAGCAGCACGTGCCGCAGGACATTCTGGCGCAGCGACGGCGGGCTGCGCCGCAGCCTCACTGGGCCTCCTCCAGCACGTAGCCCAGGCCGCGCAGGGTGCGGATCTGCACGCCCGAGTCGACCAGGCGCTTGCGCAGCCGCGAGATGAAGGCTTCGAGCGCGTTCTCGGTCAGCAGCTCGCCGAGCTCGGACAGCTTGAGCGACAGCTCGCGCTTGCTCACCACCCGGCCGGCGGGCGTCATCAGCTCCCACAGCACCTCGAACTCGCGCGCGGGCAGCTGCAGCAGCTCGCCATGCAGCAGGATCCGGCGCGCCCGCCGGTCCAGCGCCAGCGCGCCCACCTCCACGTGGTCGGCGGTGCCCTGGCTGCGGCGCACCAGGGCGCGCAGGCGCGCCTCCAGCTCGTCGAGGTCGAAGGGCTTGCCCAGGTAGTCGTCGGCGCCGGCGTTGAGGCCCTCGATGCGCTCGGAGGTGCGGTTGCGCGCCGTCAGCACCAGCACCGGCGTGTGGTCGCCGCGGCCGCGGGCGGCGCGCAGCAGCGACAGGCCGCTGCCCAGGCCGCTCAGGGCGTGGTCGGAATGGGGCAGGTTCAGGTCCAGCACGACCACGTCGAAGGACTGCACGCGCCAGACGTGGTCGCCGGCGGAGATGTCGCCGGCTTCGTCGACGCGGCAGCCCGCGTCTTCCAGGCTGCGCCGGATCACCTGGCGCAGGGTCGGATCGTCTTCCACCAGCAGGACACGCATCGACACGGGTGTAGCGCCTTGCCGGGCTGCCGGCGGTAAGTGGTTCCACTTAGCCCGCGGTCAGGCAGTGGTCAGACGCGACCGCGGATAAAGGCCGATCGAGGTACGGGAAAGCGTCCATGGACCTGATAGCCAATCTCTCGCTCGGCTTCGGCGTGGCCTTCACGCCGGTCAACCTGCTGTATGCCTTCATCGGCTGCCTGCTCGGCACGCTGATCGGCGTGCTGCCCGGCATCGGGCCGGTGGCCACGATCGCCATGCTGCTGCCCGCCACCTACGCGCTGCCGCCCGTATCGGCGCTGATCATGCTGGCCGGCATCTACTACGGCGCGCAGTACGGCGGCTCCACCACCGCCATCCTGGT
>Ga0255338_1002338_pt1 | contig 28549 bp, 27 predicted proteins | sample MeOH1_35cm_T4_19_FD_203715 | JGI IMG/M metagenome (GOLD analysis project Ga0255338, IMG submission 203715) | Sandy soil microbial communities from University of British Columbia, Vancouver, Canada - MeOH1_35cm_T4_195 | ecosystem: Engineered > Artificial ecosystem > Sand microcosm > Unclassified ...
ACAATGCCGCTCATCGCCTGCAGCAGAATATCGGATGCCGGCTGGCCGCCGCCAGCGCCCGTGCCGAACGCGGTGATGTCGCAGACGATAGCGGCCGATGATGGCTTGACCGGCAACGACTTCACATCGGCGTCGCTCGACGTGATGATGACATCGGCGGCTTCGACGAGTTGCCGCAACGCCGTGTCTCCGGCATCGCCGTTCCAGCGCAGGCTCTTCTTGCCGTAGGCGAACATGTCGCGCTGGCTGAACTTGTCCTCGAAGGCGGCATCGGACTTGTCGTCCCCCTCGATGAAGAACACCTCGGCGCCGAGTTGCGCCACCAACGATCCCGTGGCGCCGCAGGAGAGGCGGCGGCCGAGTTCGAGGACGGCGATGCCGGAAAGCGGACCTTCGGTCATGAATCGGTCACCTTAAAGCGCGGCACGACGACGTCGCCCTCGACCGGATCGAACCAGGCCTCGACCGGACGGCCGACCAGGTCCTCATCGATATACCGCCGCTCGGGATCGACGATGTCGGTGAACATGCGCGGGCCTTCGGCCAGCTGCACCATCGCCACGCTGTAGGGCACATGGTCTTTCCAGGCCGGGCTGTAGGCGCGGTGAAACACCAGATGCGACAGCACCGTGCCGCGGCCGGACAGCTTCACCCAGTCCGACTTGTCGCTCAGGCACGACGTGCACACCGGGCCGATAGGAAAACGGATATGGCCGCAGTCGGCGCACTTCTGCATGCGCAGTTCGCCCTTCTTCGCTGCATCCCAGAACGGTTGGGTGGTGGCGTTGATCTGCGGGGCGGGTTTCTTGGTCGGAGCGTTCATGGCGATTATCCGCGCTGCAGGATCATGGCGTTGGAGCAGTTGAGCGACATGCCGCGCCCGGTGACGAGGCAGTTTTCGACGTCGGGCACCTGGCGGTTGCCGCATTCGCCGCGCACCTGACGCACGCCTTCGACGATGTGCAGCCATCCCTCCATGTAGCTTTCCGACAGATTGCCGCCCGCGGTGTTGACCGGCAGGACGCCGCCGAGCTGGATGCGGCCGCCCTCGACGAAGCTGCCGCCCTCACCTTCCTTGCAGAAGCCGGCATGCTCCAGCCAGAGAATCACCGAGATGGTGAAGTTGTCGTAGAGCTGCGCGACATCGATATCCTTTGGACCGAGCTTGGCCGTGCGAAAGGCGTCCGACAGCGCCTGCTTCTGGTGTGGCACGTACCACCAACGCTCGTGCTCCATATTCATGGTGGTGTGCGCCTGCCCCATGCCGGCGATGACCACCGGCTTCTTCTTCAGGTCGCGGGCGCGTTCGAGGCTGGTGATGATGACGCAAACGCCGCCGTCCGAGATCAGGCAGCAATCCAGCAAACGCAGCGGTCGCACGATCAGGCGCGAGTTCTGGTGATCGTCGATCGTAATCGGCGTGCGCATCACCGCATGTTCGTTCATCGACGCATGCTTGCGGCAGGTGACGGCGACCTCGGCAAGGTGCCGGCTGGTCGTGCCGTATTCATGCATGTGCCGGTCGGCGGCGATGGCGCTGTTGGCAGCCGCGCCGAGCATGCCCCACAGGCCCCAGCTCAGTTCGCCGCCGCTGGCGCGGTTGAAGGTCACGCCGCCGGTCTTGGCGGTGTCGCCGAAGATGCAGGCCACGGTTGTGGCGAGACCGGCATGGATGGCCATGGCCGCCATCTGCACCAGGCAGCCGCCGGTGGCGCCGCCCATGGTCATGCTGCCGGTGTAACGCGGGTTGATGCCGACGGCCTCGCCGAAGCGAAGATAATGCAGGCTGCCTTCCGGCGACGTCGTGCCCGGCATGGTGAGGATGCCGTCGATGTCCTCCTTGCGTAAACCCGCATCGGCAATCGCGCGCTTGAACGCGTCGATGCCAAGATCGAGCGGCGTGCGTCCTTGCAGCGTGCCCTGCTCTGTCGCTCCAACGCCAGCGATGGCGATCCGACCAGCAATACTCATGTCGTCTAACGTCCCTTGAAGTCTGGCCTGCGCTTCTCGCGGAACGCCGCCCGGCCTTCGGCGCGGTCCTGCGTGTCGCGAATGACGGTGAACAATGTGCGCTCCAGCGCCAGCCCCTGCGTCAGCGGCATGTCGAGGCCGTCGCGGATCGCCTTGCGCGTCATCTGCACCGATAACGGCGCGTTGCCGGCAATGCGCTCGGCAAGCTGCATGGCGGTGGCGGCAAGCTCGCCTTGCTCCACCACCTGGCTGACAAGACCCATCGCCAGGGCTTCGTCCGCCGACACGCGGTCGCCGCTCAGCGCCAGGTGCATGGCGCGGCCCATGCCGACGATGCGCGCCAAGCGCTGCGTACCGCCGCTGCCCGGCATGCTGCCGATCTTGACCTCGGGCAGCGCGAAGGTGGCATTGCGCGCGGCGATGCGGACGTCGCACAGTAGCGCCAACTCCAGCCCGCCACCGAGCGCCATGCCGTTGATCGCGGCGATAACCGGCTTGGTAAGGCCGAGGTCGCGCACGAGGCTGCGATTGGCGCGGTCGAGATGCGCCGCAGGACCGGACGCCGACGGCGGCGCGGCGGTCAGATCGGCGCCGGCGCAGAATGCCTTGTCGCCAGCGCCGATGAGCACGGCGACGCGCTTGGTGGCGTCCGCATCGAAAGCGAGCAGCGCGGCCTCCAGCGCGTCGCGCATGACGAGCGACAGTGCGTTGCGCGCCTCGGCGCGATCGAGCGTGATCAGCGATACGAAACCCTGCGACGTCACGGTGATGCTCATCAGCGCACCTCTGGCAGGCCGTTGCGGATCAGGTCGCGGCCGATGGTCCAGCGGTGGATTTCCGACGGCCCTTCGACGATGCGATAGGCGCGCGTGACGCGGTACATGTATTCGAGCGGCAATTCCTTGCTGACGCCCATGCCGCCGAACAGCTGCATGGCGCGATCGATGACGCGGCCGACCATCTCGGGGCCCTGCACCTTGACCATGGAGCCGTCGAGGCGGATATCGCTGTCGCCGCGATCGACCCGGCTGGCGAGACGATAGACCGCAAGCCGGACGGCTTCCATCTCCTGATAGCTGTCGGCGATCCAGAATTGCACGGTCTGCCGGTCGGCAAGCTTGCTGCCGAAGGTCGAGCGGGTGTTGGCCTGCTCGATCATCATGTTGATGCAGCGCCGCGCCAAACCGAGACAGCGCGCTGCGATCTCGGCGCGGCGGATGCTGAGCCGGCGCTGCAGGGGCGCGAAAGCCTGCCCGACCTCCCCCAGCACCTGGCTGTCATCGACCTCAACGGAGTCGTAATGGACCTCGTAGGGATGATACTCGCCGATCATCGGGAACGACGCTGGCACGGTGAGACCCGGCGTGCTGCGATCGACGAGGAAGGCCGTCATGCCACCGCGTGCCTTCTTGGCCGGGTCTGTGACGGCAATGGTAATGATGAAATCGGCGTCGCGCGCGCCGCTGATGAATATCTTCGTGCCGTTAAGCACCCATTTGCCGTTGCACCGCTCGGCCTTCATCGAAATGCCGCCCGCGTCGGAGCCTGCGCCGGGCTCGGTGAGCGCGAGACAGGACTTCTTGACGCCGCTGGCATAAGGCAGCAGGTAGCGTTCGATCTGGTCGTCCTTGCAGCAGTCCTTGAGGAAATGCAGGTTCGGGCTGTCCGGCGGCAGCACGAACGGCGTGATCGAATATTTGAGCTGCTCAATGGCGACGATCTTAGCGAGCACGCCGAGAGCCTGGCCGCCGAATTCCTCCGGCACGTCCATGCCCCACAGGCCGATCTCGCGGGCCTCGTCCTGAAGCTTCTTGACGACCTCGGGCGGCAACAACGGATTGTCGGTGAAGCCGCGCTCGGCATCGCGGCGGATCACGGTTTGCTCCAGCGGCACGAGCTTCTCGCGCGTGAAGCGTGCGACAACGTCGCGGATCATCCGGATGTCTTCGGGAAGATCGAAATTCATGGTGTCGGTCATTTGATGACGCCTTGCGCGGCAAGCGCCTCGCATTGCTCGGCGCTCAAGCCGGCTAGAGCCGGCAGTTCGTTGTTGTGCTGGCCGAGCAGCGGTGCGCAGCTTCGATACACGGTCGGCGTACGTGAGAACTTGGCGGCAATGCCGTGATAAAGCGTGCGGCCCATTACTGGGTGATCGAGGTACTGCCAGAAGCCGCGGGCGTTCAACTGCCCGTCCCCACGGACGAGATCGGCCGGACGCGCGACGACGCTCGCGGCAATGCCGGCGGCCTGCAAAAGACGCTCGGCATCCTCGACAGATCGGCCGCGGGTCCACGCCGCTAAAGCATTTTCAATGTTCGCGGCCGGCTGCGAGATCAGTTGCGCATTGCCGATGACGTTGCACAGAGCATCGAGAGGCGCGCCCGTTGGCACGGCGATGGCGCACCAGCGATCGTCGCCGGCGCACGGATAAATGCCGCGCAGCGCATAATCTTCCCTGACTTCGCCCGGCGCGCTGACATGACCGTTGGCGGCGTAATCGAGCACGGCGTCCGGAAAGGCCGCCATGGTCGATTCAATCTGCGAGATCGCGATCTCCTGACCCTTGCCGGAACGCCGGCGCCACGCCAACGCCGCCAGCACCGCGAACGCGGCATGCAGCGGATTGGGCAGATGATCGGGGAAATTGGTGCCGGTGCCGACCGGCGCGCGGCCAGGCTCGCCGCCGAGGCCGAACATGCCGACAATGGCGGCAATGCTCATGCCATAGCCGATATAGTCTCGGTAAGGCCCGGTCGCGCCGGCCATCGGCATCGACAGAAACACGATGCGCGGATTGACGGCGGCGACGTCGGCATATTCGAGGCCGAATTTCTTCATCGCCTTGGGCGAGAACGAATTGGCCATCACGTCCGCACTGCGCGCCATGTCGAGAATGAGGGCGCGGGCGCCGGGCGCCTTCATGTCGATGGAGACGCTCTTCTTGTTGGTGTTGCGGACGGCGAAGTAGCCGCTCTCCTCCAGGCCGCGCTTGCCGACCAAGGGTTCGGCGCGGCGAAGCTGGTCCGGCCGTGTCCGCGATTCGATCTTCACGACCTCGGCGCCGAAGTCAGCCAGAATCTTAGTCGTGAACGGCCCGGCACCGACCCAGGTGAAGTCGATGACGCGAATGCCGGCAAGTGGAAGCGCCTTCGTCATGCCATCGCCTCATCGGCGACAAGCGCCTTGCGGATAGCTTCGGTCTGTTCGCCGAGGCGCGGCGCGCGGAAGCCTGCGGCCCAGGGCGTCTCGGACAAATGATACGGCGCGCCGGGGCCTTTCAGCTCGGTGCCATCGATCACGCCGATACGGGTGAAGAAGCCGCAGGCGTTGAGATGCGCATCGTTGAACGCTTCACGGCTGTCGTTGATCGGCGCGATGGCGATGTGCCGGGCCTGCCCCTGCTCGAACAAGTCCTGCTTGCCGCGCGTGGCGGCGAAAGCGGTAAAGATGGTGCGAAACGTCGCCTTGCTGTCGGGCCTGGCCTTGAAGGCGTTATCGAACCATTCGGGCGCACTGAGGCTGTCGGCGTCCGGCACGCCGCTCTCGCGCAGCCAGGCGACGACATCCGACCAGCCGGTGCCGAGCCCGGAGTCGGCGGCGTACAGCAGAACGTAGCCGTCCTTGCACGGATAGACGCCGATGCCGGCTTGGCGCTCGTCTTCGCCGAGCCGGCGCCGCTCGACGCCCTTCAGCGTCAGGAACTGCGGTGCAGTTTCGGTGCCGAGCGCCACGACTTCCTGCATCGAGATGTCGATGAACTGGCCGCCGCCCGTCGCCTCGCGGCCGAGATAGGCGATCATGCTCATGACCGCCGCATATTGCGCGCTGCTGTAGACGGCGAGATCGCCCTCCACCACCAGCGGCCCGCGATCCGCGTACCCGGTCAGCCAGGCCATGCCGCCCGCGGCCATCGCGACCATGTCGTCGCCGGCGTCTTGCGCGCGCGGGCCGCTCTGACCGAACGGCGTGACGCTGCACCAGACGATTTCGGGATTGAGCGCGCTGACCTGTTCGTAGGAAAAGCCTTCGGTCTTGCGGGTGCTTTGAAGGCGGTCGTCGATGACGATGTCGGTATTGCGCAGCAGTTCGCGCAGCATCGCACGGTCTCGCTCGTCGGTCAGATCGACGACGACGCTGCGCTTGCCGGCGCTGAGATACTGGAAATGTAGGCTGGCGTTCTCATCGCGGCGCTTGCCGAGGAACGGCCCCTGCCGACGCGCGGCGATGCCGCCCGGCGGTTCGACCAAAGTGACGTCGGCGCCGAGATCGGCAAACAGCTTGCTGGCATAGCCGAGAGACTGGGTGAGATCGAGCACGCGGACATCCGCGAACGCCTTGCCTTGCATCATTTCGCCAATCATCCGGTGCCCCCCAGCCGCATGCCGAGGAGGCTCGAGAGCTGCGCCGCGGCTTCAACCACCATCGCACGCAGCTTGTCCTCCCGGTCCTCGAAGCGACTGCTCGGTCCGGTTACGGTGATGCAGTACGCATTGCCGTCATGGCTGAAGACGGGAGCGGCGATGGCGGTGGCACCGCGCACGCGCTCGTTTTGCGTGACGGCGTAACCCTCCTTCTTGATCTTCACGAGCGATTTCTTCAGCCGCGCCTTGTCCACGTCGCCCGGCTTGCCTTGCGTTTTGATGACGCGCTCGATTTCCGAGTCCTTCATCCGCGACAGGAAGATCTTGCCCGTCGCGCCGTACAACAACGGCAGGCGCGCGCCCGGCGTGACGATCGACTTCAGGGACGATTTGCTTTCCACCGCGTCGAGACAGACGCGATGATCGCCGTCGAGCATGCTGATCTCGGCGGTCTCGCCGGTCTTGGACGCCAGCATCTCGAGATGCGGATGAGCGATGTCGCGGATGCACAGCGATTTCTGGGCAATGCTCGCCAGCGTCATAAACTTGTGTGATGGCCCATAAGACTGGTTTTCGAGTTGGATCAGATAGCCCGCGCCGACCAAAGTCGCGAGAATGCGAAACGTCGTGGTCTTCGGCAGCGAGATCGCCTGCGAGATTTCCTGCAGCGACATGCGCGGCTTCTCGTCACTGAAACATTCCAGCACGGCCAGCGATCTTTGCAGCACCCGAATCATGCGAGTTCTCCATGCGCGGCGGTGTGCATCGTCCACTCCCGCAGAACGCTGTCGCAATCTGCGCCGGCTTCGCCGATCATCGCACCGGGCACAGGCGGTGTCAGTGTCAGGGGATAAGGCGACCCTAGAACGTTCGCGACAGCGCCGCCGGACGACGGCATCCGCCGCAACATGCCGCGCGCCGCCAGTGTTTCATCGGCGAGCACGTCGCCGAGGTCGCGGATGACGATGTCGCCTGCGCCATCGCGCCGCAACATCCAGCGTCCCTGCTCATCGCGCGCGACGTCGCCGGCGAAATGAGCGGCGGGATATTGCGCGCCCTGCGCCATCAGCCATTTGAGCGCTGCGAGCATCGACACATCGACATGGTGGGCATAGCCGGTGCGGTCGCGCAGCCGCAGCGCGGCGAGAATACCCAACACCGCCACATGACCGGACAGGAGATCGGCGATGGAAAAACCGACCTTGCACGGCGTCGCGCCGCTGCCCACCCTGGTCATGATGCCGCTCTCAGCCTGGATCACGGTATCGAGCGCAGCGTCCTGCGCGCCGTGGTGGCCATAGCCCGAGATCGAGCAGTAAATCAGATGCGGATGACGGCGAGTGACGGCATCGACGCCGAAACCGAGCTTGTCCAGCGCGCCGGCCTTGAGATTCTGCACCAGCACATCGGCATGGCCGAGCAACGTATCGAGAACCGCCCGATCGTCGTCCTTGGCGAGATCAAGCATCACCGAGCGCTTGCCGGTGTTGTAATGGGCGAAATATCCGCTGACGTGACCAGCGCGCGGCGACCAGGCGCGCGACACCTCGCCACCCGGAGGCTCGACCTTGACGACGTCGGCGCCGAGGTCGCTCAGCGAACGTCCGGTGACGGGGCCCGCGGTGAACGGACCAATCTCGACGACGCGAATGCCCTTGAGCGGCGCGGAGCCGCCCGTCTTGACCGGGCGCGATGACTTGCCGGCGCGCGTCAGCGGAGTCAGCACGAACGGCAGCGGCGCGACGCCCTCGCCGGCCCCGGTGGCGATCGCACCAGCGGCGATGCCGTTCTTCTTCAGCAGCGTCGCGAGATCGGAAACGCGCTGCGTGCGCGTCCAGCTTTCGACCAGCGCATCGACCGCCGCGATGTTGGCGCGACGCGCGGTCATATCGATGAAGGCCGGATCGGACGCCTTGTCCGCCTGCCCCATCAAGCCGAGCAGCTTCTTCCACTGCGCGTCCGAACTGGTGCAGATCATGACGAAGCCATCGCTCGCGGCGAAGGCGTTCCACGGCGCGCAGATCGAATGCCGCGCGCCTTCGCGATAGCCAGAGCCCTTCCCGGCCGTGGCTTGCGCCACGAAAGTGCCGAGCAGACTGGCATTGGTATCCCACACCGAGGCGTCGATATCCTGCTCGGGACCGCCAGCCTCTACGACGCGCAGCGCGGCGATAATGGACGCCGCGGCATCGATGCCGGCGAAAGCCTCGAGCACCGGTACCATCACTGGCTGTGGCGGGCCGTCGGCCTCCCCGCTGGTGCCCATCAAACCGCCGAGCGCCTGCATGACGATCTCCGGATCGTCGACGGCGATCGAGGGATGCCGCAAAGCGCCAGTGGCCGAGATGAAGCACCGCACGGCGGTGGCGGGAGGCAACGTCGTTGGCCGCGCACCAACATAGATATGCGCCCCGGCCATGCCGGCACCGCGCACGACCTCGGCACCGAGCCGCGCCAACAGACCGGCGCAGACGGCAACCGCATGGCGGCCTTCACCCTGCACAACCTTGATGCCGCTGAGCGCCGCCTCGGCGTTCATTGCGATCAGCTCCGAAACGCGTCCAATCCTGTGAGTTCGCGACCCTGAATGAGCGCCAGGATCTCGTTGGTGGCATCCGGGATCGGCAACATGCGCACGTCGCGATAGAGCACTTCGAGCTTGGCCTCGCGGCTGATGCCCATGGCGCCATGAACCTGGATCGCCAGCGAGATCGCGTCATGGCAGGCGGTAGTGGCGTATCGCTTCGCCATCGCCGAGGTGCCATTGGCGCGCTCGCCGCGGTCGATGGCGTCGAGCGCGTAATAGCAGAGCAGACGGCTCGTCGTGATCGCGGTCTGGATGTCGGCGAGGTTCTTCTGGATCAATTGGAAGCCGCCGATCGTTTTGCCGAATTGCTTGCGCATGCCGGCATAAGCGACCGCCGCATCGAACGCCTTTTGCGCGAGCTGTGTCGCCGCGAGACCGACCAGCGGACGGTTGCCGTTCCACGTCAGCGTCAGCACCTTGGCGGCATCGCCCGCCGAGCCAAGCGCGTTGTTCTTGGGCGTCTTGGTGTTGTCGAAGAAGACTTCGGCGAGATGGCCCTGCCGCAGTCCTAGTGTTGCCGTTTCCTGCGTCTTGAAATCGGACTTGTCGCGCTCGCACACGACGCGGCGCATGCGGATCGAGCCGTCGGCCTGGGCTTCGCCGCAGGTGACGTTGATCGTGTCGCAGATCGAGGCGTTGGTGATCCAGGCCTTGCTGCCGTTGATCACCAGCATGGCGCCCTCCTCACGCACGCGGGTCTTCACGCCGCGCGGGTCGGAGCCGATGTCCGGCTCGGTCGTGCCGGTGCAGCAGATCTTCTTGCCCTCGAACAGCGGCGTCAGAATGCGTTCGCGCTGCTCCGGCGTGCTTTCCGCATAGATGCGCGCGATGGTGCATTCATGCGCCAGCAGCGAGATCGCCACCATCGCCGGAAGCTGCTCGAACATCAGGCCGTAGTTGAGCATGCTCATGCCGGAGCCGCCGGCCGATTCCGGCAGGCGCGGCGCCGTCAGGCCCTGGCTCGCCAGCACGGCATAGATGCGTAGCATCTCTTCCTTGGGCAGCGGCGTGTCCGGGTCGTTGCGATCGAGCACCGGCTGGATGTCGCGTTCCACCATGCGAATGGCGGAATCGCGAACCATCGTCTGTTCATCGGAGAGCGTAAATTGCATGTTTTTTTACTCGATCACGGCATGACGAAGCCGCCGTTGACGCTGAGCACCTGGCCGGTGATCCAGGACGCGTTACGGCTGGCAAGAAAGGCAATGGCGGAACCGATATCGGCCGGTTCGCCGATGCGGCGGGTCGGATACATCTTGAGGACGGTCTGCACGCGCTTGGCGTACTTCTCGTCGCCCATCTGGGCACGCATCCCCTCCTCGCGCTCCTGACGGAGCTCGGTGTTCGTGGCGCCCGGCGAGACGACGTTGAGCGTGATGCCGTCCTTGCCAACTTCCTGCGCGACCGACTTCACGAGCGCGATGACGCCCGCCTTGGCGGCGGCGTAATAGGACAGGCGCGCCTGCCCGATACGTGCCGAATCGGAGGCCAGGCAGATGATGCGGCCGTACTTGCGCTCGGCCATGCCGGGCAGCGCAGCGTGGATCACGTTCATCGGGCCGTACAGGCAGACCTCCACCATCCGCCGCCAGTCGGCCGGGCCGGAGTCCGCAAACAGCTTGTCGTCGAGCACGGCGGCGCAGTTCACGACCACCGACAGCGGGCCGAGCTCTTTCTCGGCGCTCGCCATCATGGCCTTGACCTGCTCGAGGTCGGTGACATCGACCTTTATGCCGGCGGTCTTGGCGCCACTGCTCTTGGCGAGTTTCTGCGCCGACGCCTTGGCGGCGTCGCCGTTGATATCGGCGAGCGCCACATTGCAGCCGTCCGCCGCCATCAGTTCGGCCGCGGCGTAGCCAATGCCGCGCGCGCCGCCGATGATCAGAACGGTTTGTCCCTTGATTCCGTAATCCACAACGACCTCTGATTGGCCAAATGCGCCGCCAAACGCGACGCGTTAGCGCTTGGCGCGGTACTGGCGGAAATTCGGCTTGCGCTTCTCGAGGAAGGCACGGATGCCTTCCATGTTTTCATTGTTGCCGTAGATCGACGCCAGCAGTTCAGCGGTCGGCATATAGGACGCGTAGAACTCCTGGTCGGAGCCGGCATTGAGCGCCAGCTTGGCGATGCGCAGGCTCTGCGGGCTCTTGTCGAGAATGTCCTGGCACAGCGCCTGGACGCGCGCGTCGAGCTCTTCCGGCTCGCAGACCTCGTTGACGAGGCCCATGTCGAGCGCCTGCTGCGCCGTATACAGCCGGCAGGTGTAGACCATCTCGCGCGCCTTGCGCTCGCCGACATAGCGGGCGAGCAACTGGCAGGCGCCCCAGATCGGAATGCTGCCGACGCGCGGGCCGGTCTGGCCGAACTTGGAGTCGCTCGAAGCCACCGACAGGTCGCAGAACAGGTGGATTTCATTGCCGCCGCCGACGCAGAAACCGCGCACCTTGGCGATGATCGGCTTGTCCATCATGCGCATCGCGGTCGACAGCGCGATCAGGCGGCGCATATGCGTACGGCCGACCTCCGGATAGCGCTTGCTCTGGTCGCCGACATCGCCGCCCGCGCAGAACGCCTTGTCGCCGGCGCCCGACAGAACGACGACGCCGACTTCCGGATCGTCGGCCGCTATCGAAATAGCCCGCGTCAGCTCTTCGTAAGTCTGCGGACGCACCGCGTTACGAACCTTCGGGCGATTGATGACGATATTCGCAATGCCGCCCTCCGCTGCGTAGGTGATGTCCTCGAACTGAATCATTCCATTTCCACCCGATATTGCGGTCATTCACGAGAGTCATGACCGGCGGTTATCGCACCGTGACGAGAAGTCTCTGGTGCGCTCAGACGAGCTGAACCATTGTTTTTGCGCTTGTGGCAACCAGCCCACTAGACGGAACGTGTTCCACACATTAGAATTAGTTTCGATGGTTTGTCAACGCTTGCTGCGATCCGGCGACAGAAACGGACATGGCGAGGAAATCCCGGAGGAAACACACAAGATGTCTTCACTCATCAAATGCTTCCGAATATCGGTCGCGCTCGCTGGCGCGCTTGCGTCTACGCATGCGACCGCGCAGGACACCATTCGCATCGGTGCTCCGCTCGAATTGAGCGGCCGCTTCGTCGCCTACGGCGCGCAGGGCAAGCGCGGCGTCGAGATGGCCGTCGATGTTTACGGCGGCAAGATCGGCAACAGGAAAATCGAAGTGCTGTTCCGCGACGTGCAGAGCAACAACCAAGCCGCGGTCACCGCGTTCACCGAACTGACACAGCAGGAAAAGGTCGATTTCGTCATCGGCCCGATCGCGTCGGGCATCGTCGCCGCGTCCGTTCCGGCGTGGCGTCAGAGCAAGCCGCTGTGGATCGTGGGAGGCTCGTCATCGACGCAGCTTGAAGATGCGATGAAAGGCGAGCAGCTGTTCTTCCACACCTATCCATGGGCCTATCAGTATCACGAAAGCACGGCAAAGATGCTTTCCGAGGCGATGGGCAAAAGCAAGAAGGTCGCCATCATCTATTCCGACGGCGCTTACGGCCGCGAGCAGTTGCCGTGGGCGAAGGAGTTCTACACCAAGAACGGCTTCAGCATCGTCGCCACCGAACTGGTGCGCGAAGGCGCCGCCGATCTCAACCCGGTGCTGCAGAAAATCCGACTGACGCGTCCCGACGTTCTCGTCGGCATCGTACAGACCACCGATGGCATTCAACTGGCTAAGCAGGTCCATGTCGCGAAACTGAATATCCCCGTGCTGGTCGGCACCGCCTATCCACAGCTCCAGGAATGGTCGCAAGCCACCGGCGAAGCCGCCGACGGCTGGATCGGTGCCACCACCTATCTGCCGGGCATGAAGCGCGCAGGGGATCCGAAGCTGTCGAAGCTTTTCCCCTCGCTCACCGACTGGGAAGCCGACTTCAAGAAGCGCTACAATCGTGAGCCAGAATTCCTGGACGTCACCAACTACACCTCGATGATGCTGCTGCTCGTCGCCATCGAGCGCGCCGGCAGCACCGACAAGGAGAAGGTGGCGAAACAGCTCACCACGCTGAACATCCAGACCATGCTCGGAACCTCCAACTTCGTGTCGACTCCGGGCGGCGCCCTACATCAGGCGTTCAACGACATGGTCGTGTTCCAGCGCGTCGGCGACAAGTTCGTCGTGCTGTATCCGGCCGACGCCGCCGACGGCAAGCTGAAACTCAAGCAGTAATTCCTGCTCGCCGGCCTACGGCATTCGTCGCAGGCCGGCCCATTCGACCTGCAGCTTGATTTCCGGAGCTGATTTCCATGTCCTTTTTCTGGCAATGCCTCATCGACTCACTGCTGCTCGGCGGGCTCTACAGCCTAATGTCGATCGGCCTGTCGCTGGGCTTCGGCGTGACCCGCATCATTAATTTCGCGCACGGCGAGATGATCATGTTCGGCGCCTACGGCGCCTACTTCGCCTCCATCCTGCTGGGCGTCGATCCGCTGCTGTCGCTGCCTCTGGTCGCCATCGTGGTGGCGGTCACCGCGGCCGTCCTGTTCAAGGCCCTGATCGAGAAGGTGCTGAACGCGCCGCATATCAATCAGATCCTGCTGCTGTTCGGCATCAGCCTGGCGCTGCAGAACGTCGCCGCCATCCTATGGACCGGCGACGCGCGCTCCGTCGCGACGCCTTACTCGCTGACGGCGTTCGAATTCGAAACGCTTCTGGTGCCACATGGCCGCGTCATTGCCTTCGTCGTCGCCATCATCCTGATCATCGCGCTGTTCTGCTGGCTACGTCTCAGCGAACTTGGCCGCGCCACCCGCGCCGTCGCCGAGAACGGCCAGGCCGCGACGCTGATGGGCATCAATGTCTCGCGCATGTACATGCTGTCCTTCGGCATCAATGCCGCGCTCGGCGCCGCGACCGGTGCCATTAGCTCTTTCCTGCTGACCATCACCCCGTTCATGGGCTTCCACATGCTGGCGAAGGCATTCGCCATCGTCGTGCTCGGCGGCCTTGGCAGCGTGCCCGGCACCATCATCGGCGCTTTCGCGCTCGCCTTCGCCGAAACATGGGTGAGCTACTACGTGCCCGAGGGCAACGGCTGGGCCGAAGGCGTGGCCTTCATCGTGCTCCTGTTCGTCCTTACCATCCGTCCGAAGGGCATCCTCGGACAAGCTGAGGCGGTGCATTGATGAAGCTCCGGATTGCCCTTTACGTACTACTGGCGGTCGTGGCGGTTCTGCTGCCGCTCGTCGCGCCGCCCATCGTGAACAACATGATCCTGCGCGTCGGCAGCCTGGTGATGTTGGCGATAAGCTGGAACCTGGCCGCCAATGCCGGCCTCATCTCGCTCGGCCATTCGGCGTTCTGGGGCCTCGGCAGCTATGCTGCCTTGCTTGTCGCCAACAAGCTCGGCTGGCCGTTCTTTGCCTCGCTGGTCCCCGCGATGATCATCGGGGCGGCGTCGGCAGCGGCCATCGCCGTGATCACCGGCAGGCTCAAGGGCATCTTCTTCGCCATCGCCATGCTGGCCCTCTCGGAAGGCCTGCGCGTCATCGCGGTGATGACGCCGGACTTTACCGGCGGCGGCGCCGGCGTTTTCATCGACCAGGCGCTCCGCCCGACGACGCAGACGGTGGCGATGGTCACGGCGTTCTGTGCGGTCGCCTGCGCCGCCATCGCCTATCTGATTTCGCTGACGCCGTTCCACTATGCCTGCCGCGCCATGCGCAACAACGAGAGCGTCTCGGAGATGCTTGGCATCAACCCGCTGCGGTTCCGGATCGCCGTGCTCAGCCTGTCCGGCGCCATGGCATCGCTCGCGGGCGGCGTGAACATCTGGTACAGCGGCTTCCTCGATCCGATGATCGGCTTCGATCTGCACGTCACCATCCTGGCGCAGATCGCGCCGATCCTGGGCGGCATCCACACGCTGGCAGGTCCGATCATCGGCGCCTTCGCCACCATCGGCCTGTCCGAACTGACCCGCGTCCTGCTGGGCGAGCAAGGCGTCAGCCTTTTGGTCTACGGCCTCATCCTTGTCTTCTCCATCCTCTACATGCCGAAGGGAATCGTCGGCACGTGGAATTCCTGGGTTGAATACCGCTCCCGCGGCGCCTCGCGCGCAAAGGTCGGGGCGACGAAGGCGGCTCCGCTATGAACACTTTGCTCGATGTGGAAGGCCTGCGCGCCGGCTACGATGACTCGATCGTGCTCGAGAACATCAGCATCACCGTGAACGAAGGCGAAGTCGTCGCCCTGCTCGGCGCCAACGGCTCCGGCAAGACCACAACCATGCGCGCCGTCACCGGGTTGATCCAGCCGTTCAGCGGCAAGATCACGTTCGACGGTCACGACCTCTTGGCGGTGGAGCCGCACAAACGCGTCGAGCTGGGCATCGCGCTTTGCCCGGAAGGCCGTCAGGTGTTCCCGAACATTTCCGTCGAGGAGAACCTGTTTCTCGGCTCTTTCTGCAAGCGCGCCCGCCCCGACCGCAGGCAGACGCTCGAGCGCGTCTACGCGCTGTTTCCCAAACTCGCCGAACGGCGCGAGCAGAAAGCGGGTCTCATGTCCGGCGGCGAGCAACAGATGCTGGCCGTCGGCCGTGCGCTCATGAGCAAGCCGCGGATGCTGCTGCTCGACGAGCCGTCGCTCGGCCTGTCGCCGAAGATGGTGCAGATCCTGTTCGGCGCCATCGCCCAGGTGGCGAAAAGCGGCATCAGCATCCTGCTCGTCGAGCAGAATGCGCAAGCCGCTTTCGCCGTGGCGACGCGCGGCTACGCCATCGCGATGGGCCGTGTCACGGCGAGCGGCACGATCGCCGAACTGACCAAATCCGGCGCGCTGCAGAGCTCCTTCCTGGGCTCGCACCTGCCGGCCGCCTCAGCGTAGCGCCGGGAAGGACAAGGGATGCTTGAGATCGAAAACGTCACCAAGCGCTTCGGCGGCCTGCTCGCGATCAACGACCTGTCACTGTCGGTGAAGAAGCACCAGTTCCTCGGCGTCATCGGGCCGAACGGCGCCGGCAAGACCACGTTGCTCAACCTGATCACCGGCTATTACCGGCCGAGCCGGGGCAAGATCACATTCGAAGGCGAGCGCGTCGACGGCAAGGCGCCGTATGAAATCTGCCGCCTCGGCATCGCCCGCACCTTCCAGGTGGTGCAGCCCTTCCCCGAAATGAGCGTGCTCGACAACGCGATGACCGGCGCGCTGTTCTCGCGCGACGGGATGACCATCCGCAAGGCGCGCGACCGGGCGATGGAAGCCCTCGAAATGGTCGACATCGCGCATCAGGCCGACGTCATGGCCGGCTCGCTGACGCTCGGCGCCAAGAAGAAGCTCGAACTGGCGCGCGCGCTGGCGACCCAGCCGCGCCTGCTGCTGCTCGACGAGGTGATGGCCGGCTCGCCGCAGGCCGATATCGACGAACTGATGAAGCTTCTCCAGCATATCCATGCCAAAGGCGTGACGATCCTCATGATCGAGCATCTCGTCCACGTCATCATCGCGTTGGCGCAGCACGTCTTCGTGCTCAACTTCGGGCAGGAATTGTTCCAGGGTAAACCACGCGACGTCGTTTCGCATCCCGAGGTGATCGAATCCTACCTCGGCAAACCGCTCGAAACATTGGCCGCCGAGAGCTGAACGCACTGCAGTCATGAGTACGACGACGACCGACATGCCGATGGCAGCGCACATTGCCGGCGCTGGGGATGACGTCGTCCTCATTCATGGCGGCCGCGGCTCGCACACCCACTGGGTTCGCAACATCGGCCCCCTGGCGCGTCATTACCGGGTCATCGCGCTCGATCTGCCCGGTTTCGGCGATTCCCCAGATGTCGCGCGCGACATCGACGCCGACGGCTATCTGGCCCTCGTCGTCAACGGCGTGCGCAGGCTGGCCGGCGAGCGGCCCGTGTCGATCGTCGGATTCTCGTTCGGCGGAGCCGTCTCGGCTCACGTCGCCCGGCAACTGGGCGATCAATGCCGCAAGCTGGCGCTGCTCGGCCCCGGCGGTTTCGGCGAGGCCAAGGGCCGTATCCTCGATCTCAGGCCGGCGCCGAAGGCCATCGAGACCGACCCGCGCTATCGCGCCGTGATCCGCCACAATCTGCTGGCGATGATGCTGCACGATCCGGCCAGCGTGACCGAAGACACCGTCGACATCCAGTGCCGCAACATCGCGCGCGGCCGCTTCAACAGCCTCAAGGTCAGTCTGCGGCCGACCTTGATCCCCGACCTCGCTGCGATGTCCTGCCCGCTGGCGATGGTCTGGGGCGCCAACGACGCCGTCGCCTACCCCAGCCCGCAGGCGCGCGCCGCCGATTGCCAAGCGGCGCGGCCGGACCTCGAACTGACCATCGTTCACGGCGCCGGCCACTGGGTTCAGTATGAAGCGGCGGACGCGGTGAACGCGCTGCTACTGGACTTCCTTCGCAGAGATTGAACGGACTTAACGACAAAGGACCCATGACGTGACCTACAAGAACATCAAGACCAGCCGCGACGGCTCCGCCTTCATCATCACCTTCAATCGTCCGGAGCGTCGCAACGCCATCAGCGTCGAGACCATGGATGAACTGATCGCCGCCGCGCAGGAAGCCGACGCGATGCCCGATGTATTCGGCGTCATCCTGACCGGCGGTATGGAGTATTTCTCGGCCGGCGCCGATCTCAATGACGCGCTCGCCATCAAGGGCGCGGCCGACGGCCTCGCCTATTTCAAGCGCTGGCACCGGCTCTGCGACGTCTACGAGAACCTGACCAAGCCGGTATTCGCCGCCATCGAAGGCTTCTGCATGACCGGCGGCTGCGAGTTCGCCATGGCCTGCGACATCCGCATCGCGGCGGAAGATTCGACCTTCGCGATCACCAGTTCAAAGATCGGCACAGTCGCCGGCGCCGGCGGCACGCAGCGTCTGGCTCGCCTCGTCGGCCCCTCAAAGGCCATCGAGATCATGTTCTCGGCCGATCCGATCGACGCCACCGAAGCGCACCGCATCGGCCTCATCAACCGCAAGGTCGCGAAGGGCCAGGCGGTGGCGGAAGCCAAGAAGATGATCAAGGTCTACGAGAACCGCGCGCCGCTCAGCCTCGCCTTCATCAAGCGCGTCGTCTATCGCGGCCTACAGATGGACCTCGCCTCTTCGCTCGAGTTCGAGGCTTTCCTTGTCTCGACCATCTACAGCTCCCAGGACCGCAAGGAAGGCATCTCAGCGTTCCTCGAGAAACGCCAGGCCAAGTTCCAGGGCAAGTAAGACCGCATACAAGAGTGAACTGTTACATGGCTCATCAAAATACGGACATGCGCCTTCCGCTCGCCGGCCTGCGCGTGCTCGACTTCAGCCGGCTGCTGCCGGGCCCGTGGTGCACCCAGATGCTGGGTGATCTCGGTGCAGAGGTCATCAAGATCGAACAGCCCGGCGCGGGCGATGTCGCCCGGCACAATCCGCCGAATTATCGGGAGAGCAGCGTCTACTTCAACAGCGTCAACCGCAACAAGCGGAGCCTGTCGCTAAATCTCGCAAAGCTGGCCGGCCGCGATGTCGCGCATCGACTCATTGCTAGGGCCGACATTGTCATCGAGTCGTTCCGGCGCGGCGTGCCGGCCAAGCTCGGCATCGATTACGAATCCGCCCGCAAGCTGAAGCCGGACATCATCTACTGCTCGATCACCGGCTTCGGGCAGACCGGCACTTATGCCGGCATTCCAGGCCATGATCTTGTCGTGCAGGCCGCAACCGGCCTTATCGCGGCGGCCGCGAACGGCGGTGCGGCCACCGTGCCGGGATTTCAGGCCGGCGACTATGCCGCGGCCGCCTATGCCACCATCGGCATCCTTTCGGCGCTGCATCGCCGCCGCGACACCGGCCTGCCCTGCTACATCGACACTTCCATGTTCGATAGCCTGTTCAGCATGTGCAACATCGTGCTGACCTCCGGCATGGCGCACATCGCCGGCAACCGCGCAGCCCAGGCCATGGAAGTGTGGGGCGGCAACCCGCGCTACTCGATCTACACCGCGCAGGACGGCCGCGCCGTTGCAGTCTCGCTGCTCGAAGCCCGCATTTGGAAATCGTTCTGCGACCTGATCAGGCGACCGGACCTCGTGTCCGACAACGAGTCACATAGCGACCGCCATACCAGCCATGGCGACCGGGCCGCGATCTACCGCAAGGCCATTCAGGACTATTGCGGCTCGCTGCCGCGCGACCTGTTGATCGAGAAGATGCTCGCCGCCGACATCCCGATCTCGCCGGTGAACAGCGCCGATGAGGCGCTTCAGGACGCGCATGTCCGGGATCGCAAGCTGATCGAATGGATCGACCATCCGCTGGAAGGCCGCATTCCGCAAATCGCCAATCCGCTGGCCGCGAGTGGCCTGGCCGATACGCAGCGGCGCGCCGCGCCGGCGCTTGGCGCCGACAATGACGCCATTCTGGCCGAGTTCGGCTTCGGTGACGCCGAGCGCGCCAACCTCCGCAGCGACAAAGTCGTGGGAACCTGACCGACCGGGAGCGAACCATGCCGCGCACGCCGAACGCCGACGCCGTCAGCACATACATCGCGGGTACCGGCACACGCACGATACCCGAGCCGGTGCTCGAGGCAGCGCACATGTGCCTCGTTGACTGGTTCGGCGTGGCGATTGCAGCGCGGGACGAAGGCGCGGCGCAGGTCGTCCGAAAGGTCGCCGGAGGCCGCGCGGGCGACGCCAAAGTGCTGTTCGGGTCATCGACTGATGAGCCTTACGCGGCGCTCATCAACGGCACGATGGCGCACTGTCTCGATTTCGACGATACGCATGTCGGCTCGCTGGCGCATCTGAGCGGGCCAACCTGGGCGGCCGCGCTCGCCGTCGGCACCGCGATGAAATCCGACCCAGGCGACATCCTGCGTGGCTTCGTCACCGGCTTCGAGGTCGGAGCCCGAATCGGAGCCGATGGATTCGGCGATGCGCTGAACACGCGCACCCTGCACTCGACCGGATTCTGCGGATCCTTTGCCGCCGCCGCCGCGGCTGCGGCGCTCTATGGCCTCGACGCCGGCCAGGCGCTCAACGCGATCGGCGCCGCTGCGACCCAAGCCTCCGGCCTCACCGGCTCTTTCGGCACCATGAGCAAGCCGTTTCACGCCGGCAAGGCGGCGTTCAACGGCGTGCTGTCCGCGCAGCTCGCCAAAGCCGGCTTTGTCGCCGCGCACGACCTGATTGAGGCCGGCACCGGTCTGTCGACCGCGATGATCCAGGATCGTTCGCGCGCTATCGCACCGATGAGCTTCGCGGCCGACGACTGGGAAATCCTGCGCAACACGTTCAAGCCCTACGCCTCGTGCCTGCTGACGCACCCGGTGATCGACTCGGCGCGCAAGGCGCACAGCCAGATCGCCGGCCGCGCCATCGACAGCGTGCAGGTCAACGTCCATCCGATGGCGGTGCAGCTTGCCGGCAATCCTGCGCCGCAGACGCCGCTTCAGGGCAAGTTCAGCACCGCCTATTGCGCCGCGCTGGCGCTGCGCGGCCGCGCCGCAGCGGCGTCGGACTTCTCGGTCGAGCGTGTCAACGACCCCGACCTACGCGACCTCGTCGCGCGCGTGCGCCTCAACGTCGTGCCCGAGATGGAAAAAACGGCGGCGTCGATCGTCGTCACGCTGGCGGACGGCAGCACGATCGCCGCCGACACGCCGCTCGCGCTCGGCAATCCTGGCAACCCGATGCAATGGGAAGACCTTCGGAGTAAGTTCCTTGGCCTTGTTGAACCAATGTTAAGTCAAGGCGCGGATTTGGTCTTCGACAATTTGCACCATTTTGGCAGAGGCGGTGACGTCGAAACCGTTTTCGTAGAACTCGGCAGCTCCATTACCAGAAATGGATAGACGCATGCACCTAGCTATTTTCCAAAAATAGCTCTTTGGTCAGTTCCCGCGACCGAGTGGCCGAGGCTTTCGCCTACGCCAAGAAGTCTGTGGCTAATGCCTATCGAGATCGCCGCTGTCGCTGTCGAGCGCGCCGCGTGCATGGCGACGAACCGCCTCGGCAGCGCCGAGATGAAATCCGTCTCGGCGATGACGGCGAGCGCGAACATGAAATTGGGGACGGTCAGCGCAATCCGCCGCAGGAAGCGCTCGCAGCCGCCCGTCGGCTGACCGCCGGGCTGCGCGTTCCCGAGAAGCTTCTTCACCCGCACAAGATCGTTGCTGGCTGGATCGAGGAACGCCGGCGCTGGCGAGAACAGGCCAAACGCGACTCCTGGTATCGCGGCAGCTCGCTGCCGGCGGATTTCACGGCGATGGAGCGCCGCCGGCACCGCATCTTGAGCGCCTTGTTCGTAGCGCTGGAGAAGCACGGCTACACCGCGAATGCGGATTCCGATCGATGTCGCCCAGGATTCCGAGATGATCTCGCCCACCATTCCGATTTGAAGTCGCCCACCCGTTCCGTGCACGGTCGAGACCACAACGTTGTAGCGAGCCGCGATGTCCTGCGGGGTCAGCAGTCCCTGCGCGAGCAGGCGCTCACGTCGATCGGTGAGATGGTAGGTGTGGCGAAGCCGCCCAATGCGCGCAGCTGTCCAAGGGGAGCTCACAACGGTCCGCACGCCACGCTCGTTGAGCAGGCCGGCGATCTCCTTGTCCGTGTAGGTATCGATGAGGTGGTCGATCTCCTCGATCACGGCGGCGTCTGTCGTGCGCAACTCGACACACGACTTCGGCAGCGGCAGATCCAGGGAGCGCATCGCGCCGCCGACGAAGCGGATATCGACATGGAGCGTATCGCCCTTGCTGAGCGTTACGTCCTCGATCAGCAGGCGCAGCATGCGTTTCTTGTCTTTCATCTGCGTGCGTGGATTGCGCCAGAGGCGAGAGAAGTCGGTTGCGAGAGCCATCAGCTCTGTACGCTCGGCATCGGTCACGATGCCTACATCGACCGCCGAGGCTTTGTCGTATGCGTCCTGTGCCGCGGCGAGCGCGCGAAGCTTCGTGTTCCAGTCGGCTTCCAGAGCGTCGGCCACCAGACGGTTGTCGGGATCGACCTTCAGGAAGCGACGCTGCGCAAGTTCTGCGTCATACTTTGCTCGCTCCACGTGCTGACGGCGCAACCGATCTGCTTCCTCCTGACGGTTGGCGAGCTCCTGCTGCACGCCGAGAGCGACTTCGATCGCCAGTGGCGTCATCGCCTCGACCAGGATGTCGCCGATCGCAGTATCGAGCGCGCTGCCATGCACGGTCTGAGAGTCGGACTCATAATTCCCTTGGTTAGGATGCTCTAGCAAGTCTGCGGGAGAGGAGCTTTACGCTGGCTATCATCAGCCACGTTTCAGCGCTTTCAATCGTGGCCTCGAAATCCTTTGCGAGGCGACGATTGCGGTTGAGCCACGCGATGGTTCGCTCGACTACCCAACGGCGCGGCAAAAGCTTGAACCTTTGGCGGCATCGGATCGCTTCACGATCTCGATCGTCCAGCGGCCGATAGACCGGAGCGCATTTCTTAGCTTGTTACCGGCATAGCCGCCATCAGCGAAGACGTGACGTAGCCATGGAAAGGCACTTCGGATCAATGCAAGGAGCGGTGGTGCCCCGTCACGATCTTGGATATTGGCCTCGTGCACGATGCCTGCGATCAACAGGCCGGCGGTGTCGGTGAGAAGATGTCGTTTGCGGCCCTTGATTTTTTCCCCGCGTCGAACCCACGGGGCCCACCGGCCTCGGTGGTTTTGACCGATTGGCTATCGATCACTCCTGCCGTGGGTGACGCCTCCCGCCCTTCGACCTCGCGCGCCAGCATGATCAGATGGTGATTGATCTTCTGCCACGTGCCGTCATCTCGCCACCGGTAGAAATAGCGTTGGACCGTTGTGTACGGCGGAAAGTCCTTCGGCAGAAGCCGCCACTGACACCCGGTCTGCGCAATGTAGAAGATCGCATCCGTCACCGCTCGCAGGGCCGTCGTCCGCGGACGGCCGCGGCGGTTCCCGCTTGGCATGAAAGGCGCGATCACCACCCACTCGTCGTCTGTCGTATCGCTTGCATAACGTAGCCCATCTCGTCGATATTTGGGTCGAGTGATTTCAGTCCAAACCATCTTGTGCCTCCGTCGTAGCTCGCAACCACGACAGAACCACAAGTGACTGAAATCACTCAATTTTGCCCTTCCTGAGAGAGGGGTGACAGTTCATTCCGGGGAAATGGGTTACACAATCGGGCCTTTTGCGGGGAGCGCAAGATGCCCTGGAAGGCGTGTAGACCCATGGATGAGCGGCTGAAGTTCATCGCGCGGTTGCTGGACGGCGAGAAGATGGCGGGGCTCTGCCGCGAGTTCGGCATCTCGCGCAAGACCGGCTACAAGATCATCGGGCGCTACAACGACAGCGGCTTGGAGGCGCTGACAGACCGCTCGCGCCGGCCCTATCGCCACGCCAACCAGCTTCCGGCCCAGATCGAGACGCTGATCGTGCGGTTGAAGCAGGACAGGCCGGCCTGGGGCGCACCGAAGATCCGCGAGCGGCTGAGACGGCTTTATCCCGATGTCCACACCCCGGCGATCTCAACCGTCCATGCGGTGCTCGACCGCCACGGCTTGGTCCAGCGCCGCAAAGGCCGGCGTCACCGCGCGCAGGGAACGGCACTCTCCCAGGTCAGCGGGCCCAATGATCTGTGGTGCGCCGACTACAAGGGCGAGTTCATGCTCGCCGACAAACGCTATTGCTACCCCCTCACCATCACCGACTTCGCCAGCCGCTATCTCATCGCCTGCGAGGCCCTCGCCACCACCAAGGAGGCCTATGCCTTCACCGTTTTCGAGCGCGCCTTCAAAGAGTTCGGCCTGCCCGCGGCCATCCGCACCGACAACGGCGTACCTTTCGCCAGTCCCAATGCCCTTTACGGCCTGTCGAAGCTGTCGGTCTGGTGGCTGCGCCTCGGCATTGCGATCGAGCGCATCAAGCCCGGCTGCCCGCAGCAGAACGGCCGCCACGAACGCATGCATCTGACCTTGAAGATCGAGACCACCAAGCCGGCAGGCCAGAACTTTCTCCAGCAGCAGGCCAGGTTCGATGACTTCATCGACGGCTACAATACCGAACGCCCACACCAGGCGCTCAACATGCGCTGCCCGGCGGAGTTCTACACGCCCTCAGCGCGCCCCTACAAAGGCCTGCCGGACCTCGATTACCCATTCCACGACAAGACCGTCACCGTAACCGCCTGCGGCCGAATCTGCCTCAATCGGCACAAGATCAATCTCAGTGTCGTCTTCGCCGGCCAAAAGGTCGGTATCAAGCAGGTGAGCGACCGGATTTGGCTCGCCACCTTCATGGACTATGATCTGGGCTACTTCGATGACGAGACATGTAGACTGGAACCTCTCGACAACCCCTTCGGGCCGAAAGTGTTACCCATGTCTCCGGTATGAAACGTAACCCATGTGTCCGGAACGGACCACGGACCCGGTGGCGGTCCCGAGAGGATTCGAACCTCCGACCTTCGGTTTAGGAAGCCGCTGGGGCTTGCGAAGCGATGCCCTTCCTGACCCCGAACATTATTTGGACGGAGTATCCACCGAGGATTTCAACCGCCGCGTCTTGCTCAAGGCGTATCCGCGTTCGACGTTGCCCACCCGCGGCGACCGCGCGCTATTCGCGCTCATGAAGCCCTTGCGAGTCTTGCCGTGCTCGGCGCGCCCGTAGCGGGCCTGCGTGCGGTCGGTGCAGTGGCCGGCTGCCACCGCAACTTCCGTCCCGGCGCCCACCGTTGCTTTCAGATCGGCGACTGCCTGATGACGCAGCACGTAAGCGGTGATTACCACGCCGACCTCGGGCAAGGCGCGCCGGCCAAGGCGGGCCAGACCCTTGCGCATCGCGTTCTTGGACCGGAGACTGACCACTGTCCGTCCACCCGCCGCGGTGCAAAGCTCGGCCAAATAAGCCGCCGGTCCTCCCGCCTCCGTCGGATCGACAGTGATGGTCGTGCTCGGCGTGCCGAATCGGCCGTTGTGGGTCTTGGCCGGAGATATCGTCAGCGCGAGGCAGGTCCTTGATCGCAGCTCGACTTCGATGCCCGGCGACCAGCCATGCGCGCGCTCGCCCGCCACCACTTCCTCGGGCCTCGCAGGCGTGAGCAAGTGTACGGCCAGCGCCGGTCGATATGGCCAATCCTCTGGCGCCGCCTGCCAGAGGCGTTCCTGCCAATCCTCGGGCAGGTGGCGCAAGACGTGCTTCTTACTGTTCCTGCCGCGCTGCGGATGCGGCCCGGCCGCCTTGCGCCAGCGCGAATGCGGCGACTGCAACGGCGAAGCGCCGGCGACGAGCGGAGGGTCGAGAGCGAGCGCGGGCTCGATGCGATCGAGCACACGCTTCAGCATGCGTGCCCCCCGCTGAACGGCAGCGATATCGGTGCGGTCGCCGGCGGCGAAGCAATTGGCGATCAGGCGCGTGACCATCAGCCGGCTGACAGCGTGCAACGCCGCGCGCCGGTGGTGAAAGGTGTCAAGCGCGATATCCGGCCGCAAAGCATTCAGCTCTGGCTCACGCCACATCCTCGCAAACGTGGCCTTGTAGGCTTCGAGCGTCTTCGCGCTGACGTTTCGTTCAGGTAGCCCCGCACAACACGCCTGGCCCCGCTGCAGTATCTCGATCACCTTCATCGCCGCACGCCCTCGTTATTGTCGGCCTGTGTTGTCGGCCGCTCTTGTCAGCCGAACCTCACGGCGTCGGCGACCGATCGGGCGCCTTCAACGCCTCCGTGATGGCTTCGAGCAGCAAGGCCTGGACGGTGGTGCCGCGATTGATGGCGGTGAGTTTCAGGCGGCGCCGCAGGTCGGGGCTCACGCGCACGAGGATGCCGCGACGGTCGGGTTCGGCGCCGGCGGTGGTGGTGTTTTTGGTATCGAACGGATCGGCGATGGGGGCCGCGTCAGACACGGTCGCAAGCGCTTCGCGCAAGGTACGGCGCCGATTTCTCATGGGATGTTCCTACTGATCTGAGTTTGGCGAGCGACCATGCTCCAGAGAGCGCGATACTCGGCGGCGGCGGCACCATCGGGCTCGGTTTCGATGACGCTCCGGCCCGCCGTGACCGAATGGGGGACCGCATGGCGGTGGGTGATTTGGCCCCGCCACATCCGCTTCGTGATCTCAGCAAAGGCCTGCCGAGCATCGCGGACCATCGGGGCGTCCGCGCCTTGCCGCATCGGCGGTGCGGCATTGATGATGATGCCGTGGCGACGATCGACGGACCGCAGAAGGTCGATGTACGGCAAGGTGACCTTGAGATCGAAAAACGTCGGCCGGGTCGGGATCAGCACGAAATCAGCGGCACGGATCGCGGCGAGTGCCAGCGTCGGGTCGGGCGGCATGTCGATGAAGAGACATTCGATGCCGGCTCGCCTGGCGATGTCCACGGTCTCGCCCGACCGATCGGGACGACAGCACCTGACGGGGATATCATTGTTGGCGCGCGCCCGCCGCCACTCGGCTGTCGAGCCCTGCGGGTCGGCATCGATGACGCCGACCTTCCATCCTTCTCGTCCGGCGATGACGGCAAGGTTGACCATAGTGGTCGTCTTACCGCCGCCACCCTTTCCGACGCAGGCGAAGATCGTTGTCACGCCGCGGCGCAGCCGGATGATGCGTGCATCACCTGCTGCGCCATCGCGCGCGGTCCGACCGGTGACCAGACGCTCCGGCGACTGCGGTGATCGTTCCCGGCTATCGAGCCTGCTTGCTAACATGCTAGCAACCTCCCTTGGCCAGACGTCCGCGGCCGCGCCGACGCTGCGCCATTGCGTCGAAATCCAGGCCCTCGAACACCGACCAGTCGATGCCTTCGGGCAACGGCAGGTCGGCGAGCCGCTTGCACTCTGCGGACGACAAGGCCCGAAATCCGTACTTTTCGTGCACGTCGGCGAGTTCGTGTCCCGCCTGCAGTCGTCGCACGCGCGGGTCGACCTCAGCTCTACGCATCTCATCGATGCCCTCGCCACGGAGGGAATGGAAGACTTCGCCAGCCTTCGCGCCGCTGCGACGCAGGAGGCGGCCCATCACCTTGCTGACGTATTTCGAGGGATCGGGGTGCTCATGCGGCGCCGCGAAGATCCAACCATCCGTCTGGCGCGCCCAATCGATGAAGCCGATCTCGTCCAGAAAATTATTCAGAACGAAGAACGTCATCGACTCTCCGGTCTTGATCGGCACGCGTAGCCACCGGTTGTTTTCTTGATCGAAAACGATGCCACTCGTCTGGGCCACCCACACGCCGTCTTTGTTGCGGATGTCAGAGCCCCGTAGGAACGCGAGCAACCCGAGCCGACGTGAGGTCAACTTTGCCAGCGGCGGCAGCATGGCTTCATCGAGCTGACCCGACTCGACACCGTTGCGGAAGACCCGGTTAGTAACCTCGACGCTGATCGCTTCACGCGGCTGTGGCCGTCGCAACATCGGCGGCCAACTGAGCTTCACGCCGCTGAAGGGGTCGCTGTAACCATAATCCGCCATCCCGTGCCGGGCCATCGTCCGGACGTTGGCGACGTATCCATTTTCCATCGTGTTCAAGGCCATCGTCTTCAAGGCGAGATTCTGGTTCGCCTCAAGGATCTGCGTCGTGGTCTTGTCACCCATGTCACTGCGCTTGGTGACGTTCGCAGGCCAAAACTGCATCTTGTTGACATAGCGCTGCAGATCGCGGGGCCTGTATTGATCAATCGGTCGATCGTCCATGACATCGATGAACGTCTGCCGGCGCAACTGCAGCGTGGAGATGTCAGGATAATTTTCGCCATCCCGCTCGATGCGCATGTCGATGTAGTCCTGGGACACCTTGCTAAAATTCGGGAAGCGGCTGGCGCTCGCTTCCCCGGCCCGGGACGCGAGCGGCGGTTCGGTCGGCGCGACCAACGTGGCTGAAGGGGCGATGGCCGACATCATGGACAAGACTCTTTGCGCGGCGGCTGGATCGGACGCGTGCTTGAGGACATCCTTCAACGCCGCCCTGCTGATCGCATCCGCATTCTCGATCACGGCGCGGGCGCCGGATTCACCCTTGCCGATCTCGGTCTGCACGAGGCGCAGACTCGTCAACGCGGCATCGAGCCCGCGGGCGAGCCCAATGGCCTGCGAGGGCTGCGCCACAGCGGTCTTGATGGCTTGCTGGCAGGCGTTCATGACCTGCTGCACAAGCGCGGTCTCGCTCTCATCGAGCGGCTTCATCGTCATGTCGGCCTCCACCTGTCCGATGCTGGCCGCGTCGCAGATCGCCGTGCAGAGCGCCGCCAGCTGCTGTGACAGGCGTCGCGCTTCGGATCGGCGTCGCGGACCGAGTTGCGCTCTGATGATGGAGGCGGACCCAGCAAGTCCAAAGCGCGACGGCAAGCGCATCTGGAAGCGCCAGCCGGATGGATCGCCGGTCAGGTAGCGCGGCGGCTTGGCGCTGGGCGGACCGTCATTTGCGGTCTCGGGCGCTGGTACATTTGCTGGTACAAACTCTGGTACAGACACGTTGAACACCTCTGTTGGAGGCGTCGACGCGCGCGAAATGGCCGTTCTGGACGGCCTTTTGCTGCAAATCGGGCTAGGAATTAAATGGCGGAGAGGGAGGGATTCGAACCCCCGATACCCTTGCGAGTATGCCGCATTTCGAGTGCGGTGCTTTCAACCGCTCAGCCACCT
>Ga0255338_1002339_pt1 | contig 28545 bp, 21 predicted proteins | sample MeOH1_35cm_T4_19_FD_203715 | JGI IMG/M metagenome (GOLD analysis project Ga0255338, IMG submission 203715) | Sandy soil microbial communities from University of British Columbia, Vancouver, Canada - MeOH1_35cm_T4_195 | ecosystem: Engineered > Artificial ecosystem > Sand microcosm > Unclassified ...
GGCTCCATCTCTGGCACGGAGGCCTGATGACCCGACCTGCACCGAACCTCCCCCAGGACCGGCAGCACGAGGACCGGCGGCTGGCCTCACCGCTGGGCGACCTCGACCTGCACCTCATCGGCGAGGGCCGGCACTTCCGGCTCTGGGAGGCCCTCGGGGCGCAGGTCGAGGAGGACGGCGTCCGGTTCTCGGTCTGGGCGCCGAACGCCCTCGAGGTGCGGCTGATCGGCGACTTCAACGGCTGGGACCGCTCGACGATGCCGATGGCGCGGCGGCCCGGGTCCGGCGTCTGGGAGCTCGTGGTCCCCGGGGTCAGGCCCGGCGCCCGCTACAAGTACGTCGTCGCCGGCGCCGACGGTCAGTGGCGCGACAAGGCCGACCCGATGGCCCAGCACACCGGCGTACCTCCCGAGCAGCACTCCGTGGTGTTCGAGAGCCGGCACACCTGGTCCGACGACGCCTGGATGGCCCGCCGGCCCGGCCTCGCCGACCCGGCCCGGCCGATGTCGGTCTACGAGGTGCACCTCGGCTCGTGGCGCAAGCACCCCGACGGCAGCTGGTACGGCTACGACGCGCTGGCCGACGCGCTCGTCGACTACGTCGTCGAGATGGGCTTCACCCACGTGGAGCTCCTCCCCGTGATGGAGCACCCGTTCGGCGGCTCGTGGGGCTACCAGGTGACGTCGTACTACGCCCCCACCGCCCGCTTCGGCGACCCGGACGGCTTCCGCCGGCTCGTCGACCGGCTGCACCAGGCCGGCGTCGGGGTGATCCTCGACTGGGTGCCCGCGCACTTCCCGAAGGACGAGTTCGCACTGGCACGGTTCGACGGCACCCCGCTCTACGAGGACCCGAACCCGCTGCGCGGCGAGCACCCCGACTGGGGCACCCTCGTCTTCGACTTCGGCCGGCTCGAGGTGCGCAACTTCCTGATCGCGAACGCGCTCTACTGGATGGACGAGTTCCACGTCGACGCGCTCCGGGTCGACGCCGTCGCCTCGATGCTCTACCTCGACTACTCCCGCGGGGCGGGCCAGTGGAGCCCGAACGTCCACGGCGGCCGGGAGAACCTCGAGGCGGTCGCGTTCCTGCAGGACCTCAACCGCGCGGTCGCCGACCACGTCCCCGGCGGGCTGGTGATCGCCGAGGAGTCCACCTCGTGGCCCGGCGTCACCACCCCCACCACCGACGGCGGGCTCGGCTTCGGCCTGAAGTGGAACATGGGCTGGATGCACGACTCGCTGAGCTACATCCAGCGCGACCCGATGTACCGCTCCCACCACCACGGCCAGCTGACCTTCAGCCTCGTCTACGCGTGGTCCGAGCGCTACGTCCTCCCGATCAGCCACGACGAGGTGGTCCACGGCAAGGGCTCGCTGCTGCGCAAGATGCCCGGCGACCGCTGGAAGCAGCTGGCCGGCGTCCGGGCCTTCCTCGCCTACCAGTGGGCGCACCCGGGCAAGCAGCTGCTGTTCATGGGCACCGAGTTCGCCCAGGACAACGAGTGGGCCGAGGGCCGCGAGCTCGACTGGTGGCTGCTGCAGGACGGCGGGCACGACGGGGTGCGCCGGCTGGTGCGCGACCTCAACACGACGTACACCGCGAGCCCGGCGCTGTGGACCCAGGACCACCTCCCCGGCGGCTTCACCTGGCTGGTCGCCGACGACGCCGCGGCCAACGTGATCGCCTTCGTCCGCTGGGGCAACCAGGGCGAGGCGCTGGTGTGCGTGTGCAACTTCGCCGGGATGCCGCACGAGAGCTACCGGCTGCCACTGCCCTTCGCCGGCGACTGGTCCGAGGTCGTCAACACCGACGCCGGCGCGTACGGCGGGTCGGGCGTCGGCAACCTCGGCACGGTGACCGCGCACGCCGAGCCCCACCACGGCCAGCCGGCCAGCGCCAGCCTCCGGCTGCCGCCCCTGGCGACGCTCTGGCTGGCCCCGTCGACCGGCGGCTGACGGGAACGCGTTCTCCCCTCACCCGTAGTCTGTGCGCGTGTCCGCCGAACTGATCCCGATCTCCCCCGGCGTGGTCCGCCTGACCTGGTCCCCGGACCTGCAGGCCGAGGGCCTCGGACCCGCCGTCGAGGCGGTCCGCGACGCCCTGGCGAAGGGCTTCGGGGACGGGCACCACCGGGTCGAGGTGCTGGTCGATCCCGACGACGAGATGGCCCAGCGGGTCGCCACCTTCTCGGGCCTGATGCGCGAGGGCGTCGCCCGCCGGGTCGTCGACGGCGCCGACCGGATCGTGTACGCCCGGCTGGCCGACGACACCCCCGTCGAGGAGCCGATGGGCTTCCGCCGGCTGCTGAACTCCTTCCTGCCGCGCAAGCGGGCGATCAGCCAGATGCTGATCCGCGCCGCGGCGGGGCCCGGCGGCGAGGAGCGGGTGCTGCTGTGCCAGCTCACCTACAAGAACGACTGGGACCTGCCCGGTGGGGTCGTCGAGGTGGGCGAGTCACCGCAGCTCGCGGTCGCGCGCGAGGTCGAGGAGGAGCTCGGCCTCAGCCTCGAGGCCGGCCCGCTGGTGCTCACCGACTGGCTGCCGCCCTGGGGCGGCTGGGACGACGCGGTCTGCCTGGTCTTCGACGGCGGCGTCCACGACGAGTCGATCGTCGAGAGCATCGTGCGCCAGCAGCGCGAGATCCGGGCCGCGCGGTTCTGCACGCTCGCGGAGGTGCACGAGCTGTGCGCCGACTTCACCGCCCGCCGGCTGGTGGCCGCGCTCCGCAACCTGTCCGACGACCCCGGGCCGTCGTACACCGAGAGCGGGACCTGATCGCATTAAACAGTTGAGTTCAAGGGCACTTGAACTTCTAGCCTGACGGCCATGACCATCGATCACATCGCCATCCGCCCCGGAGACGCCGGGTACGACGACGCCAGGACGACCGTCATGGGGACCGCCGAGCCCGCCGTCGTGCTGCGCCCCACGGACGCCGCCGAGGTCGCGGCCGCACTGGAGTACGTGCGGGAGGCCGGCCTCGAGCTGGCCGTACGCAGCGGCGGCCACAACGCGCTCGGCTTCGGCAACAGCGACGGCGGCGCGGTCCTCGACGTGAGCCGGCTGGACTCCGTGGAGCTCCTCGGCGACGGCAAGGTCCGCCTCGGCGCCGGCGCCACGTGGGGCCACACGGCGGCGACGCTCGCCGAGCACGGTCTCGCGATCACCTCCGGCGACACCGTCTCCGTCGGGGTCGGCGGCCTGACCCAGGCCGGCGGCATCGGCTGGATGGTCCGCAAGCACGGGCTCACCATCGACAGCGTGCTCGCGGCCGAGGTGGTCACCGCCTCTGGCGAGGTGGTGCGGGCCGACAGCGAGACGCACCCGGACCTCTTCTGGGCGCTGCGCGGCGGCGCCGGCAACTTCGGGGTCGTGACCGCGTTCGAGCTGCAGGCCCAGCCGGTCTCCACCGTGCACTTCGGCACCATCGCGTTCGCGCTCGACGACGTGCCGCAGCTGCTCAAGAGCTGGGCCGGCGCCATGTCCGACGCGCCCGACGAGCTGTCCACGGCACTGGTGCTGATGCCCGGCTTCGGCGACTTCCCGCCGGGCGCGGTCCTCTACGTCTGCTACTGCGGAGACGACACGAGCGAGATCGAACCACTCCGGTCACTCGGCACCGTCGTGGCCGACACCGTCACCGAGATGCGCTACGCGGACGTCCTCGAGGAGGCGCATCCGCCCGAGGGGATCATCCCGGTGATCGGCAACGCACTCGTCGAGGACCTCACGGGTGAGCTCATCGACGCGATCGTGACGGCGTACTCCGCCGGCGGCCGGGTCGTGTTCCTGCGCAGCCTGGGCGGCGCGATGGGCCGGGTCGATCCCGCGGCGACCGCGTTCGCCCACCGAAGCGCGCAGACCATGGTCGTGTCGGCGAAGTTCCTGCCGCCGGGCTCGACGGCCGACGACGACATCGCCGCGGCCCGCGCGGAGTGGCAGACGATCGGCCGTCACGGCATCGGCTCGTACGCCGGCTTCCTCGGCTCGGACACCCCCGACGACATCGCCGCGCTCTGGCCGCCAGAGACGACGGCCCGGCTCGTCGAGGTCAAGCGCGCCTGGGACCCGGACAACGTCTTCCGGCGCAACTTCAACATCGCGCCCTGACGGGTCGTCACCAGCACCCCGAGGAGCACGATCGCGCTGCCGGCGGCCTCCGCGATGCTCAGCGTCTGGCCCAGCAGCAGCCAGGCGCTGAGCATCGCGACCGGCGGGGCGATCAGGACGAACGGCACCACCGACGACGCGGGGTAGCGGCCGAGCAGCCCGTTGAAGATCGAGTAGCCGACCAGGGACGCGAGCACCGTCGTGTAAAGCGTCGAGGCGAGTGCTTCCGGCCCGAGGCCGGCCAGCGCGTCCCCGACGGCGGCGGGTCCGTCGAGGGCGAGGCTGAGCAGGAACAGCGGCACCGGCACGACCAGCGAGGACCACACGACCATCGACAGCCCCGACGACGTCGGCGTGGCCGAACGGCGGGCGACGACGTTGCCGATCCCCCACGAGAAGGCACCGGCGACGCACAGCAGCAGCGCCGACAGGGGGACGTGCCCGCCGCGGCCGAGGCCGACGACGACCAGGCCCAGGCAGGCGACCATGATGCCGGTCACCTGGCGCACCGTCGGCCGCTCGCGCAGCCAGACCGCCGCGATCACCACGGTGAAGACCACCTGCGCCTGCAGCACCAGCGCGGCCAGCCCGGGCGGCATGCCGAGGTGCATCGAGGTGTAGAGCAGGCCGAACTGGCCCAGGGACATGAAGACGCCGACCCCCACCACCGTCGGCCACGAGGCGCTCGGCCGCGGCACGAAGAACACGGCCGGAACGACGACCGCGGCGAAGCGCATCGACGCGAACAGCAGCGGCGGCACGTCGTGCATGCCCCACTCGATCACCACGAAGTTGAAGCCCCAGATCGTGGCGACCAGGGTCGCCAGCAGGGAGTGCCGCACGCTCAGGGAGGACGTCATGCCGGCCAGTCTCCGGGCCAGAACCGTGAAGCACCAGCAATTAGATCTGCACGAAAGCATGTAGCCTTCCTGCATGATGGATCTCACCGCGCTGCGCTCCCTCGAGGCCGTGCACGTCCACGGCTCCGTGGTCGCCGCGGCCCAGGCGCTCGGCTTCACCCCGTCCGCGGTCTCCCAGCAGATCAAGCGCCTCGAGCGGCAGTCCGGTGTGGAGCTGCTCGAACGGGTCGGCCGCGGCGTGATCCTCAGCGGCCCCGGGCGGCTCCTCGTCGAGGAAGGCGCCCGGATCGCCACCGAGCTGGAGCGTCTGGAGACCGACCTGCACGCCCATGCCGGGGAGGTGACCGGTGACCTTGCGCTGGTCGGGTTCTCGACCGCGATGCGCGGCCTGATCGGCCCGGTCGCCGCCGACCTGATGGCCGCGCACCCGGGGCTCCGGATCCGGCTGCGCGAGCTCGAGCCGTGGGACGCGGTGGACGACGTCGCGAGCGGTCGCGCCGACGTCGCCCTGGTGCACCGCTGGGGCGACGTGGTGCTGGAGATCCCCGAGCACCTGGAGCGGCGTACGGTGCACCACGACGAGGCGGAGGTGATCATGCGGTCCGACCACCCGCTCGCCGGCCGCGACCGCGTCACCCCGGCCGACCTGGCCGACGAGCACTGGATCGCCACCGGCGAGGACACCATCTGCCGGCAGTGGCTGTCCCGGATGTACGACGGGACCGGGCGACTGCCACGGATCGAGCACGTCTCGATGGAGTTCGCCTCCCACCTGGCGCTGGTCTCGGCGGGCCTGGGCATCGCCCTGGTGCCACGGCTCGGCCGGGGGCCCCTCCCGCCGAACACCGTGGCGGTCCGCGTGCACGACCCGGTCCCCGCGCGGGAGTCGATCGTGCTGTGGCGACGCAGCCAGGACCGCTCCCCCGCCGTCCGGGCCCTCGTCGCGGCGCTGGCCGGTGCCGCAGGCTGAGGCCACCGCGACTCTTGACTGCGCCCGGTGCCGCGCGTCTAGGTTGGGCTGACCCGCGACGGCCGTGCGCCACTCGCACATGACCGCCGCCTCCACCACCCATGGAGGGGCACATGAAGAAGTTCCTGGCGGTCACGGCGCTGGTGCCGTTGGCCCTGCTCTGCAGCACCCTGCAGCCGCCCGCCCAGGCGGCGTCGAAGTCCTACGACATCACCACGCTCGCCGGCAAGGTCGCGTCGCTCCGGGGCACCGCCGGCCTGCAGATCCGGTTCTCGGCGTTCGTCGAGGAGGAGGCCGCCGACACGAGCGCCCCGCCGGGCGCCGCACCGATCACGCCGAACCTCGTGCCCGGCAGCCCGCTGGACGGCAACACGGTCGTCCCGCCGGACGTCACGGTCAACCACGACACCGCCGCCGCGCCGCAGAACGAGACCGCGATCGCGGTCGACCCGACCAACCCGGACCGCCTGGTCGCCGGCGCCAACGACTACGTCACCCGCACCTGGTCCTGCACGATCTCCGGCACGCCGTGCAGCGCACTCGGCGACGGCTACTCCGGCACGTACTTCTCCCACGACGGCGGCCAGACCTGGTGTTGCACCGCGACCGATCCCGACCACCTCGGCACCCTGATCCCGGGCGTCGAGCACCTCACCGGCGGTCCCTACGACGCCGGCGGCGACCCGGCGGTCGCCTTCGACAGCCAGGGCACCGCGTACTACGCCGGCCTCGGGTTCAACCGGGCGAGCGCTCCGAACACCGTGACCGTGAGCCGCGGCACCTTCGGCGGTGGCTCGCTGACCTGGTCGGCGCCGACCTTCATCAACCCGACCACGTCGCCGGCGGTGTTCAACGACAAGGAGTGGATCGCGGTCGACTCGCACGCGGCGAGCCCCTACCGCGACCGCGTCTACGTCACCTGGACGCGGTTCCTCTTCAACGCGAAGAACGGCAGCTACACCCAGTCGCCGATCTTCTTCGTGTCCTCCAGTGACGGCGGCCGGACGTTCACCAAGCCCCGGTCGATCTCCGGCAACGTCCTCTACGGCCAGGGCTCGCACCCCGTCGTCGGCCCGGACGGCACGCTGTCGGTGTTCTGGGACGGCTCCACCCGGCTCGCCGCGAAGGACTCGACGTACGTGGTGAGGTCCCGTGACGGTGGCGCGACCTGGAGCAGCCCGGTCCAGGTCTCCGAGCTCAACGAGATCGAGCCGCTGGCCGACACAGCGTTCCGGGTGAACAGCTTCCCAGCAGCCGCGGCCGCGCCGAACGGCGACCTCTACGCCGCCTGGGCGACCGACACCGAGCCGACCGGATCGGTCGTGGTCTACAGCCGCTCGACCGACGGCGGCAGCACCTGGAGCACCCCGACCCCGGTGTTCCCGGCCGCCACCCGGACGGCCATCGGCTACCCGGTCGATCAGCCCGCGGGCGGCACCCTGACGGCACCCTCGCCGTCCGGTCCGGTCGAGGACGTCTTCCCCGCCGTGGGGATCGGGCCCGACGGGCACGTGTACGTCGGCGCCTACCGCGGCGACGTCGTGTCGCCGTGGCAGACGTGTGCGAGCGGTCCGCCGCCCCCGGTCGGTCGGATCACCTGCGACACGGCCGGGCCGTACATCGACAACACGCGGCTCGACTACGTCGTCGCCGACCTCACCACCGGGGTCACGAACGCCGTCAGCACCCACCCGATCAACTCGCGCAACGGGTTCGGTGGCGGTTTCCTCGGCGACTACACCGACCTCGCGGTCGGGTCGGACAACCAGTTCCACGCCCTGTGGACCGACACGAACAACAAGCAGTCGGTCCAGTGGTTCTACGGGGCGGAGTTCGTCCCGACCCTGATCAACCAGGAGGACGCGGTCACCTTCGCCGGCGCGTTCTGACCGTTCCGGAGCGCGTGGGGCCGACGGCACGCCGGTCGGCCCCACGCCTCGGCGGGTACGTCGGCCTGCGGGTGCGGCGCTTCAGCTCGTCTGGAGCACGTACCCGCGCTTGATCACCGTGCGCACCAGCGGGTGCGCGCCGAGGTAGGGGCCGAGTGCCTCGCGCAGGCGGGCGACGGCCACCTCGGCCGTGTGCGGGTCGGCCGAGTCGCCGGGCAGCACCTCGAGGAGCCGGTCGCGGCTGACCACCTCCCCGGGGTTGCGGGCGAGCCGGCGCAGGATCGCCAGCCCGTTGGGCGAGAGCGGCAGCACGTCGTGGTCCAGCGTCGCCGCGGAGGCGCGCACGTGCAGCACGCCCGACGGGGTCGGCACGCTGTGCGCCTCGTCGCCGAGGGTGAGGATCACCAGCCGCACGAGGGCACCCATCCGGGAGCGGTCGGGGTACACCGGCTGCAGGCCGGCGTTGACCAGCGGGTCCGCGGTCACCGGGCCGACGGCGGCCACCAGGAGCCGGCCCGAGGACACCAGGTCGCGCACGACGTCGGTGATGCCCTGCTGCGCCAGCTCGGCGATCCAGGCCGTCGCCGCGGGAGCCGAGGTGAACATCACCGCGTCGAACGTCCCGGCCGCGACCTGCAGCGCGGTGTCGGCCACCGCCGCCGGGTCGGTCGGAGGGCCCCAGCGGTAGACCTCGAGCGGGACCACGCTGGCGCCCCCGGCCACGAGCTTGGCCTCGAGGTGCGGGTCACCGGCGCCGTGGTGCTGCACCGCGAGGCGGCACCCGGCGACGCCCTCGGCGAGCAGGAAGTCCACGATCTCGGCGGACGTCTCCGACTCGGCCACCCAGTCGGCCCGCAGGCCCACCGCCTGGAGCGCCCCCCGCGCCTTGGGGCCTCGGGCGACCAGCCGCACGCCGGCGAGCGCCGCGACCAGGTCGTCGCCCAGGCCCGCGGCCTCGGCGGTGTCCATCCAGCCCCGGAACCCGATGCCGGTGGTCACCACGACGGTGTCGACGCCGGTCTCCAGGACCTCGCGGGTACGCCGCAGCAGGGTGTCCTCGTCGATGTGCGGGACGACCCCGAGCGTGGGCGTGACGACCACCTCGGCCCCGCGCCGCATCAGCGCACCGGCGAGCTCGTCGGAGCGCCGCTGCGCCGTGACCAGGATCCGGGTGCCGGCAAGGACCGGGGTGAGCTCGGTCAAGGTCGTGGCCTGCTCAGGCGACCAGGGTCGTGGTGACGGGGACGGGGTGGACGTAGACCACGCCACCGGCGATCCAGGTGCGGTAGACCGGCAGCCGGCCGGCCGGGTCGGTCAGGCACTCGCCGGTCGCCAGGTCGAACACGTGCTTGTACATCGGCGACGCGACCGTGTCCCGCTGGGACTCGCCCTGGCCGACCGACCCGACGATCCCGCGGGCGATCACGTTGGCGTCGGCGAACGGGTCCCGGTGGCCCACGGCGTACACGAAGTCGACCGGATCACCGGTCTGCTGGTCGGTGCCGGTGACCCGGAACAGCGCCACCTGCCGGTCGCGCACCAGCACCGCGACGCCACGCTCGGGGATCAGCTGCTTCTTCGTGCACACGGCCACCCAGTCGTTCTTGCGGGGATCGGTCATGGTGCTCGTACCTCCAGTCTCGGTCCGGCGATCAGCTGTCGTTCCTCGGGTGTCGCCGGACGCCGCTGCCCACGCTCCTCCACGTAGGTCAGGTCCGGGTCACCGGCCTCGGGGCTGTTGATGAAGGAGACGAACTGCGAGAGCTTCTCGGGGTCGGCCAGGGTGGCCGCCCACTCGTCGCGGTAGTTCTCCACGTGCGCGGCCATCGCGGCGTCGAGGTCGGCGCAGATCCCGAGCGAGTCCTCCATCACGACCTGGCGGATGGCCTCGAGACCGCCCTCGTGCTCCTCGACCCAGGGCGCGGTGCGCTGCAGCCGGTCGGCGGTGCGGACGTAGTACATGAGGAACCGGTCGATCGTGCGGACCAGCGTCTCGGTGTCGAGGTCCTCGGCGAACAGCTGCGCGTGCCGCGGCGTGAAGCCGCCGTTGCCCCCGACGTAGAGGTTCCAGCCCTTGTCGGTGGCGATCACGCCGATGTCCTTGCCCCGGGCCTCGGCGCACTCGCGGGCACACCCGGAGACGCCGAGCTTGATCTTGTGCGGCGAGCGCAGCCCGCGGTAGCGCAGCTCCAGGTCGATCGCCAGCCCGACGGAGTCCTGGACGCCGTACCGGCACCAGGTCGAGCCGACGCACGACTTCACGGTGCGCAGCGCCTTGCCGTAGGCGTGCCCGGACTCGAAGCCGGCGTCGACCAGGCGGCGCCAGATCGCCGGCAGCTGCTCGAGCCGCGCGCCGAAGAGGTCGATCCGCTGTCCGCCGGTGATCTTGGTGTAGAGCCCGAAGTCGCGGGCCACCTCACCGATAGCGATCAGCCCGTCGGGGGTGATCTCGCCACCCGGCACCCGCGGGACGACGGAGTAGGTGCCGTCCTTCTGGAGGTTCGCCATCACGTGGTCGTTGGTGTCCTGGAGCCGGGCCAGGTCCTTGTCCATCACGTGCCCGGCGCCGAGCGAGGACAGGATCGAGGCGACCACCGGGCGGCAGATGTCGCAGCCCCGCCCGGAGCCGTGCGCGGCGATGATGTCGCTGAACGTGCGCAGCCCGGTGACCGAGACGATGTCGAAGAGCTGCGCGCGACTGAACCCGAAGTGCTCGCACAGGGCGCTGCTGACCTCGGCGCCGGACTTCTTCAGCTCGGCGTTGAGGAGGTTCTTGACCAGCGGCAGGCAGGAGCCGCAGCTGGTGCCGGCCTTGGTGCACGCCTTGACCGCGCCGAGGTCGGTGCAGCCCTCGTCGCAGACCGCCGACCGGATCGTGCCGGCGCTGACGTTGTTGCAGGAGCAGACGTTCGCCGCGTCCGGCAGCTCGCCGGTGACCGGCGTGACGCCACCCTCGGGCAGCAGCCAGGCGTTCGGGTCGGAGCCGAGCTCCGCGCCGAGCATCGGACGCAGCGAGGCGTAGGCGCTGGCGTCACCGACCAGGACGCCGCCGAGCAGCGTCCGGGCGTCGTCGGACATGACCAGCTTCTTGTAGACCCTGGCCACCGGGTCGGCGTACACGACCTCGAGGCTGCCAGGTGCCTTGGCGAACGCGTCGCCGAAGGACGCGACGTCGACGCCGAGCAGCTTGAGCTTCGTGCTGGTGTCGGCACCGGGGAAGGTCGCCTCGCCGCCGAGCAGCCGATCGACGACGACCTCCGCCATCGTGTTGCCCGGGCCGACCAGGCCCCAGGTGCGGCCGTGGATGCAGGCGACCTCGCCGACCGCGTAGACGTCGGGAGCCACGGTGAGGCAGCCGTCGTCGACCACCACGCCGCCACGCTCCCCGACGACCAGGCCCGCCGCACGGGCGAGCTCGTCGCGGGGCCGGACGCCGGTCGCGAAGACGACCACGTCGGCCTCGACCTTGGTGCCATCGGCGAACTCCATCGAGCTGACCCGGCCGTCGCCCCCGGCGTGCAGGGCCGCGGTGGCGGTCGCGGTGCGCACCTCGACGCCGAGCCCCTCGATGATCCGGCGCAGCGCGGCGCCGCCGCCCTCGTCGACCTGCAGCGGCATCAGCCGGTCGGCGAACTCGACGACCGTCGTGGTCACACCCAGCCCGTGCAGCGCGCCGGCCGCCTCGAGGCCGAGCAGGCCGCCGCCCACGACGACGCCCTTCAGCGGCGCGACACCGGGAGCGGCTACGGAGTCGGGCCCGACCCAGGCCTCGAGGGCCTGGACGTCCTCGATGGTGCGGTAGACGAAGGCGCCCGGCAGGTCGGCGCCGGCGACCGGCGGCACGAACGCCGACGAGCCGGTGGCGAGCACCAGGGCGTCGTACGGCTCGTCGCGGCCGTCGACGCTCACCGTCCGGGACTCGGTGTCGATCGCGGTGACCGTGGTGCCCAGGTGCACGGTGACCAGGGGGTCCTCGGCCAGCTCGCCGTCGCCGAGGAGCAGGTCCTCGGGCGTCTTCCCGGAGAAGTAGGACGTCAGCGCGACCCGGTCGTACGGCGCGCGCGGCTCCTCGCAGTAGAGGTCGACGGCCCAGGTGTCGTCGGTGTCGCGGTCGCGCAGGGCCTCGACCAGTCGGTGGGCGACCATGCCGCCTCCGACGACCCGGAGGCGTCGGACGCGCGAGCGGTCGGTCGAACTGGCCAGCGTGGGGTGAGTACTGGACATGTCAGGCACCTTAGGAGCTCGATGGGGCAGTGATGTTTCGCTGTGTTACGGCCGTGCTACGCCCGCCTCCCGCCGGGGAGGAGGACTCGGTGAGCGGCCCGGAGTCGCTGGCGTTGAGCCAGTCGACGAGGCCGCACACGACCTCCTTGCAGCCGCCGCAGCCGGTGGTGGCGCGGGTGGCCGCGGCGACCGCGTCGACGCTGCCCGCACCGGACTCCCAGGCGGCGACGATGTCCTTCTTGGACACGCCGTTGCACCGGCAGACGGTGGTGGCGCCCGGCATCCGCACCGGGGAGGCGGACTCCTCGGTCCGGCCGCCGTCGGCCACCAGCAGGGCGAGCGGGTCCACCGGCAGCGGCGTGCCCCGGTCGAAGGCGACGCTCAGGGACGCGGACACGTCGCCCGCGCCGAGGCAGGTGACGCCGACGAGGGCGTCCTGGCCGTGCTCGTCGCGACGCACCACCAGGTCGACGTGGCGGCGGCCGCCGGCGTCGCTCAGGGTCACGACCCGGTCCGTGTCGCGCGCCGCCGAGGCGCGCACGCCCATGGTGACCAGGTCGACCCCGGCGGCCTTGAGCCGCACCGGCTCCTCACCCGGATCGGCCTCCGTCCCGGCAGGTGCGTCCGCGCTCGGCGCGGCCCCGGGGCGCACCAGCTGCGCCGCGAGCCGCTCCGCCTGACGCCAGCCGGGAGCGAGCAGCCCGGGCGTGCTGCCGGGGGCCTGCGCGCAGTCGCCGATCGCGTGCACCCGCGGGTCCGCCGAGGTGAGCGCGCGGTCCACGACGATCCCCCGGTCCACCTCGAGGCCGGCGTCCCTGGCCAGGTCGGCGTTCGCCCGGACGCCGCACGAGACCAGCATCAGGTCGGTGCTGAGCAGCCGGCCGTCGGTGAGCCGGACCGCGACCAGCTCGTCGTACGCGCTGATCACCTCCGCAACGCTGGTGCCGGTGACCACGTCGACGCCGAGGTCGCCGAGCTGGGCCGCGAGCACCCGTGCGACCGGTGCGTCGAGCTGGGTGGCCATCACGTGGTCGTCGAGGTCGACGACGGTCACCGGCACGCCGCGGCGGCGCAGCCCGCAGGCCGCCTCGAGGCCGAGCACGCCGCCGCCGAGGACCACCGCGTGCTTGGCGTTGATCGCGCGTGCGGCGATGTTGCGGCAGTCGTCCAGGGTGCGGAGCACGTGGACGTGGCGCGGCTGGGCGTCGAGGCCGGGCAGCGGCGGCACGAAGGCCCGGGCGCCGGTCGCGAGGACCAGCCGGTCGTAGGGCCGGCTGGTGCCGTCGGAGAGGTGCACCACGCCGGCCTCGCGGTCGACCGCGGAGGCAGCGACACCGCGCCAGAACTGCACCCGCCCCGCGTCCGGCAGCGGCAGCGAGATCGCCTTGAGGTCGGCCCGTCCGGCCAGGACGTCGGAGAGCAGGATCCGGTTGTACGGCTCGTACTCCTCCTCGCCGACCAGCTCGACGGAGAAGCGCTGGTCGCGGTCGGCGCGGACCAGCTCCTCGACGAACCGGTGGCCGACCATGCCGGCGCCGATGACGACGACCTTCTCGGGTGCGGCGTTCGCGGGGGTGACGCTCATGCGGGAACCTCCTCGGGCAGGGGGACGGCCAGGTCGGCGCGGGCGACGGAGACGGCGCAGACCTTGAACTCCGGCATCCCGGAGATCGGGTCGACGGCGTCGTTCGTGACGGCGTTGGCCATGCCCGCGCCGGGCCAGTGGAACGGCATGAACACGGTGTCCGCCCGGATCGCCGTGGTGATCCGGGCGCGCGCCACCGCCGTGCCGCGGGGCGAGGTGACCGCCACGTCGTCGCCGTCGTCCACCCCGAGTCGCCGGGCGAGCTGCGGGTGCAGCTCCACGAACGGCTCGGCGGAGGCGCGGTTGAGCGCCGCGACCCGGCGCGTCTGGGCGCCGGACTGGTAGTGCGCGAGCACCCGGCCGGTGACCAGGTAGACCGGCCGGTCCGACCGCAGGTCGTCGGCGGGCGCGCCGGGGGTCGTCGCGACCATCCGGGCCCGGCCGTCGGGGTGGGCGAACCCCTCGGTGAACATCCGCGGAGTGCCGTCGGAGCCGACCGGGCACGGCCAGAAGTAGCCCTCGTCGCTGGCGTCGAGCCGGGCGTGGGAGAGACCGGAGTAGTCGGCCCGCCCACCGGCGCTCGCGCGCGCCAGCTCGTCGAACACGATGGCCGGGTCGGTGTCGAAGTGACCGGGAGACCCCAGCAGCCGGGCCAGGTCGGCGAGGACCCGCAGCTCGCTGCGCACCTCGCCGGGCGGGTCCAGCGCCTTGCGTCGGCGCAGCACCCGGCCCTCGAGGTTGGTCATCGTGCCCTCCTCCTCCGCCCACTGGGTGACCGGCAGCACGACGTCGGCGAGCCGGGCGGTCTCACCGGGGACGACGTCGCAGACCACGAGCAGGTCGAGCGCCTCCATCCGGCGCCGCACCGCGAGCGCGTCGGGGGCGCTGACCAGCACGTTCGCGCCGTGCACGAACAGCGCCCGCACCTCGCCACCGAGCTTGCCGAGCAGCTCGACCGCCGGGACGCCCTTGCCGGGCAGCAGGTCCGGGTCGACGCCCCAGACTCCGGCGACGTGCGCCCGGGCCTCCGGGTCGTCGATCATCCGGTAGCCCGGGAGCTGGTCGGACTTCTGCCCGTGCTCACGCCCGCCCTGGCCGTTGCCCTGGCCGGTGAGGCAGCCGTAGCCGCTCGCCGGGCGGCCGGGGAGGCCGAGGGCCAGCGCGAGGTTGATCGCGGCGGTCACCGTGTCGGTGCCGTCGGTGTGCTGCTCGGCGCCGCGGCCGGTGAGGACGACCGCGCCCGAGCCGCCCCGGGCGGGCGAGGCGTCGGCGAGCAGGTGGGCGGCGCGGCGCAGCGAGGTCTCCGGGACCCCGGTGATGCGGGCGACCCGGTCCGGCCACCAGAGCGCCACCGATCGGCGTACGTCATCCCAGCCCGCGGTGCGGGTCTCGAGGTACGCCGTGTCGGCGAGCCCGTCGGCCACGACGAGGTGCAGCAGGCCCAGCAGCAGCACCTGGTCGGTGCCCGGGAGCGCCTGCAGGTGCAACCCGCCGCCCTCGTCGGTGAGGGCCGCGGTCGCGGAGTGGCGCGGGTCCACCACGACCAGGCCGCCGCGGTCGCGGACCGGCCCGAGGTGCTGGACCAGCGGCGGCATCGTGTCGGCGACGTTGCTGCCGACGAGCAGCACCACGTCGGCGCCGGCGATGTCGGCGAGCGGGAACGGCAGGCCGCGGTCGACGCCGAACGCCCGGTTGCCGGCCGCAGCCGCCGAGGACATGCAGAACCGGCCGTTGTAGTCGATGTGTCGCGTGCGCAGGGCGATCCGGGCGAACTTGCCCAGCTGGTAGGCCTTCTCGTTGGTGAGCCCGCCTCCGCCGAACACGGCGACCGCGTCCGCGCCGGACTCGGCCTGGATCGCCCGCACCCGCTCGGCGACGTACCCGAGTGCCTCGTCCCAGCTCACCGGCTCCAGCTCCCCGGACGCCCCGCGCACCAGCGGGCGGGTGAGCCGGTCCGGGGTGGCGAGCAGGTCCGCGCTGGTCCAGCCCTTCTGGCACAGCCCGCCCCGGTTGGTCGGGAAGTCTCTGGGCGCGACGTTGACCCCCTCCGCCGAGGGGGTCAACGTCATGCCGCACTGCAGCGCGCAGTAGGGACAGTGGGTGTGCGTCACACGTGTTCCTTCGCCATCTCCGACTTCGGGCGGAGGTAGAAGAACCAGGTCACCGCGCCGCAGACCACGTAGAACGCGGTGAACACGACGAAGGCGCTCTTCACGGCGCTCACCGGGTCGTCGACCCACGGCGAGCCGAACGTGATCGGGATCAGGAACCCACCCAGGGCGCCGATCGCACCGGCGATGCCCAGCACGGCCGAGGCCTCCTTGACGGCCTTCGAGTCGGCCGCGATCCGCGCCGGCGACCCGGGGGCCCCGGCCTTCTTGGCGCCGACCTTCCAGATCGCCGGGATCATCCGGTAGACCGCGCCGTTGCCGATGCCGGTGGCGGCGAACACGAACAGGAAGCAGACCAGGAACCACGGGAACAGGTCGGAGTTGTGGTTGACCGCCGTGACCACCTCGGGCGCGAAGCCGGGGAAGCTCGACGGGTCCTGGGTCCAGGCAGCGACCTTCGCCGGGTCGGGGACCGGCACCGTGTCCAGCTGCGAGAGCGTGAACAGCACCCCGAGGGTGCCGACGATCATCGCGACGAACGAGCCCAGCGTGACGATCGCGCCGCCCACCTTGTCCGCGAGCCAGCCGCCGAAGGGTCGGGCGATCGAGCCGACCAGCGCGCCGAGGAAGGCGTAGTAGGCGAAGTTGATGCCGATCGACGCGGTCGGGATGGGCGAGCGGAAGAAGTTGATCTTGATCAGCAGCGGCATCGCGGCCGAGTAGCCGATGAACGAGCCGAAGGTGCCGATGTAGATGAACGACACCACCCAGGTGTGCTTGTACCGCACCACCGCGAGCTGCTCGCGCGGCTTCGAGTACGCCGCGTGCAGGTTGTTCATGAAGAAGAAGGCACAGACGGCCGCGAGCACGGCCAGGGCGGCGTACAGGTAGCCGGCCCGCTCCAGCACGATCCCGCTCTGGCTGGCCTTGACCAGGCCGAAGGCGCCGGCGCCGCCGACGATGATCGGGAGGAAGAACTGGATCACCGCGACACCGGCGTTGCCGCCGGCCGCGTTGAGGCCGAGCGCGGTGCCCTTGGCCCGGGTCGGGAAGAAGAAGTTGATGCTGGCCATCGACGAGGCGAAGTTGCCGCCGCCGAAGCCGGCCGTGGCCGCGATCACCACGAACACCCAGAACGGCGTCTCGGGCCGCTGCACGAAGACGGCGAACAGCATCGTCGGGATGACCAGCAGCAGGGCACTGACGACCGTCCAGTTCCGGCCACCGAACTTCGGCACCGCGAAGGTGTACGGCAGCCGGAGCAGCGACCCGACCAGGTTCGGCACGGCCACCAGCCAGAACAGCTGCTGGGGGGTGAAGTCGAAGCCGGCCTTGGCCAGCAGCGCCGCACTCACGCTCCACAGCAGCCAGACCGAGAAGCCGAGGTGCTCGGCGAGGATCGAGAAGATCAGGTTGCGGCGGGCGACCGGACGTCCGACCGACTCCCAGAAGTCGGGGTTCTCAGGAGTCCAGTGCTCGATCCAGCCGTTTCGGGGGAGGTGCGTGGGCGCACTCTCCGGGGGTGCCAGCGGCGCGGACTGCGCCTCGGTGGTCTCGGTGGCGGACATCGGGCTCTCCTTGTGGTCACCGATCCTCGGGTGGATCGTGACCAGCAAGGTCTCAGCGCGATGTTTCGCATCCGTCACGCCGGGCGTGACGGATGCGTAAACCGTTTCTCGCAGGCACCCGGCTCACGGCGTGAAATGCGTGAACCGGCTCACAGCGGACGTGTCACGGTGTGAAGAGGTTGAAACTTCTCGCGCTCAGAACAGGGCCGAGGCGAGGTCACGACGGGCCCGCAGCACCCGGGCGTCGTCGTTGCCGACCGCGCCGAACAGGCCGATCAGGTGGGTGCGGGCCTTGTCCCGGTCGGCATCAGCGGTCCGCCGGACCACGTCGACGAGCCGGTTGAACGCGTCGTCGACGTGACCGCCGAGCAGGTCGAGGTCGGCCACCAGCGTCTGCGCGTCCACGTCCTCGGGGTGCGCCGCCGCGGCCGCCCGAGCCGCGTTGAGGTCGACCCCGGCGGTGCGCTGGAGCACCTTCGCCATCGCCAGCCCGGCGGCGGCCTCCGCGTCGGCGGGGTTGGCGTCGACGAGCTTCTGGTACTCCGCGACCGCTCCCTCGATGTCGCCGCGCTCGAGGGCGTCCTGGGCCGGCAGGTAGCGCGGGTCGACGGTCTCCTCGCCGGTCTCGGCGTCGACCTCGCCCGCGCGCGGCTGGTGCCGGCCGGTGAACCCGCTGGTGGTGAGCTGCTGGAGCACCTGGGTGATCGCGGGGCGGAGGTCCTCGATCGGGGCCGCGGCCTGCAGCAGCGGCATCGGCCGGCCCTGGGCGACCAGGAAGACGTAGGGCACCGACGGGACCTGGACGGCCTGGGCGATCTGCGGGGTCGCGTCGACGTCGACCCGGCCGAGCAGGAAGCGGCCCTCGAACTCGTTCGACAGCTGCTGCAGGTCGTCGGCCAGCCGGACGCTCTCCGGCGACCGGGAGCCGCTGTAGAACACCAGCAGCACCGCGGCGTTCATCGAGCTCTCCAGCACCGAGGTGAAGTTCGCCTCGTCGACCGGGACGGCGTAGGCGCCGCTCATCCCGGCACCACCGGCACCGCCACCGGCACCACCGCCGGGAGCCGGAGCGGCGCCCTGGAGTCCGGACAGGTCCACGGCACCGGGGCGCGAGAAGGCCGGCGCCGGGTCGTTGGGCTGCTGCGTCATGGCCCCATTGTGGCCGATCGGCGCGAACGCGCCGATCGGGGGTCACAGATTCATTTGACGCAATTTGTAGCCAACTGTCCGACCTGACCTGATACTGGGTGACGTGACCGAGCAGCCTGCACGGGCTCGGGACCGGGGGGACGGGGCAGTCGGCGCAACGCGCGCCGCTGGGCTCGTGCGCGCGCCAGCGTGGCCGAACCCGGCCGAGCTCCTCCGGATCCTCGCGTGGGCGCTGGCCTACGCGGGCACCGCGACGTGGGGGCACCACACCGAGTTCGGTGGCTCGGGATTCGCGCTGTTCTGGCCGGCCTCCGGCGTCGCGCTGGCCTGGATCGCGACCAGCCCGTCACGCACGCGCCTCCTCGAGCTCGGCCTGCTCGGGGTGCTCGCTGCCGGCTCGGCGTACCGCAACGGCGACAGCGGCTGGGAGGTGCTGAACGCGGCCGTCGGGGTCCCGCTCGGACTGGTCGCCTTCGTGGTCGTGGCGCAACGGCTGGCGCCCGGGCTGCGGGGCACCGACGGTGACCGGCCGATCGAGACGCTGCGGCAGTACGTCCTGCTGCTCGCCGCCACCCTCGTGGCCGGGGGCGTGGAAGCGGTGGTCGCGACCGCCACCCTCGGCCCCGATCCCGGCCTGCCGTTCGAGCGGGTCGGTGAGCTGGCGATCACCCACACGGTCGCGATGGCGACGGTGGGGGTCACGCTGCTGATCGCCTGCGGTTGGTACGCCGGCCTGCCCCCGGCCCGGTTCCCGGCGAACGTGGTCGCCGGGCTCCGGCGGGACAGCACGGCGCACGACCTGGCCATCGTCGCGGCCGCGAGCGCCGTCACCGTGGTGGTGTTCCTCGCGGGGTTCGTCTGGTTCGCCGACGCGCCGGTGAGCTTCGTGCTGGTGATGCTGGTCGCCGGCGCCGGCATCCGGTTCACGCCCACCAGCACCGGCCTGTACGCCCTCACGATCTCGGTGGCCGCGTGCTGGCTGACCGCCGAGGGCTACGGGCCGATCGACGCGATCACCGAGCCACACCGGCGGGCGCTGGCGTTCGGGCTGTTCATGACGGCCCTGGTCGTCACCGGGCTGATCATCGCCCTGAGCCGGCGCGAGCGGGACGAGATCATCGGCCGGCTGCGCGAGTCGGAGCACGCCGCCGAGGTGCTCGCCGACGACCTGGCCCTCGTCCTCGCCCACCTCGAGGAGGGCGTCGCCGTCGTCGAGGAGGGTGGTCGCTTCATCCACGCCAACGCCGCGATCGGCCGGCTGCTGCACCTGCCGGACTTCGACGACCAGCGGGTGCAGCCGGTCGGGACCTACCACCTCGTCCACCCCGACGGTCGGCCGCTCCTGGAGTCGGAGGTCCCGCACGTGCGGGTGTTCAACGGCGAGGACGAGGTGCACGACGTCCTGCACCTCGCCCGCCAGGACGTCGCCGGTACGGCGATCTACGAGGTGTCGGCCCGGCTGCTCCCCCGGATGCGCAGCACCGACCGGCCGCGCGCGGTGACCACGATCCGCGACGTGACCGCCGAGCACCAGCAGCGCGACGCACTCACGTCCTTCGCCCAGGTGGTCGCCCACGACCTGCGCAGCCCGCTCACCTCGGTCCAGCTCTGGGCCCGCGAGCTGCTGGACAGCTACCGCGACGGTCCCGTCGACGCGGAGACGGCGACGATGATGCTGGGCCACGTCGAGTCCGCCGCGGGCCGGATGCAGAACTTCATCTCCGACCTGCTCGCCTACGCCCTCGCGCGCGACCAGGCGCCGAACCCGGCCCTGGTCGAGCTGACCGACGTGGTCGAGACGGTCGTGGAGACGATCGCCGCCGTCGAGGGCGTGCAGCCCGAGGTCCAGTACGACGACCTGCCCGGCGTGTGGTGCGACCCGGTGCTGCTCCCGCAGCTGTTCGACAACCTGATCGGGAACGCCCGCAAGTACGTCGCCGACGGGGTGGTGCCGCAGGTGCGGATCGAGGCCGCGCCCGTGTCCGACCACTGGACCCGGGTCCGGGTCATCGACAACGGCATCGGGATCGCACCGGAGGACCGGGGGCGCGTCTTCGAGACCTTCGAGCGTGCCCGCGCGACCGAGTACGAGGGCACCGGCCTGGGCCTGGCGATCTGCCGGCACATCGTCGAGCGCCACGGCGGGACCATCGGCGTGACCACGCCGCCCGGACAGCCCGGGACCTGGATCGAGCTCACCCTGCCGACCACCGATGAGGCCTTCGACCGGGCGACCTGACCGCCCTCGACTGACCCGGTCGTCGCTCCGGACTCATCCGTTCGGTCAGAAAATGCGGGTTGGCCCGTCAACGCCTACAAATGCCGCGATCATGGACATATGGATCGCGCCCTTGCGACCGCGTCAGCGCCGACGGCCACCCGTCGGCTGCTCAGGGTCGTCTGCGGCACGGCGCTCTTCGTGGCCTTCGGGTTCGTCGGACGCGTGACCGTGATCGACCAGGACTCGCTGAGCCTGATCTGGCCCGCGGCCGGCGTCGCCGCGCTGTGGTTCGGGACCGGCGACCGCAGCACCTGGCCCGGTGACACCGCCGCCCTCGCGGTCGCCACCTTCGCCGTCAACGCGCTGACCGGCGCGACCCTGGCCACGTCGCTGGCCTTCACGGCCTCCAACCTCCTGCAGGTCGGTGTCTTCGTCCTCCTCGCGCGGCGCTGGATGCCCACGACCTGGGGCCTGGGCGGCCGGGAGCCGCTGCACCGGCTCGCCGATCTCGGCCTGCTGGTCGCGGCGTCGACCGTCGCCTGCGCCGTCGGGGCGCTCAGCGGCGCCCTCGGGCTGTGGGCCGCGTCCGGCGAGTTCAGCGCCGCCAACCTGCTGGTCTGGTGGGGACGCAACACGATCAGCGTCCTCGTCCTGGTCACCTTCGGCCTGCTCGTGGGTCCACCGCTGGTGGCCGCCGCGAGCGCCCGTGACCTGGGCAGGATCGTGTACGACGCCGTGCACGCGCGCACGCTCGGGCGCCTGGTCGAGGCGGAGCTGCTGGTCGCGACCTCGATCGGCGTGTACGCCGCCCTGTTCGGGCACCGCAACGCCGAGCCGTTGTCGTTCCTGGTGCTGGCGGTCTCGGTGTGGGCGGGCCTGCGGTTCACCCCCATCGCCGTGATGGTGCACGGCATCGCGGTCGGCGCCGCCGGCCTCGTGTTCACCCTGAACGGCAACGGCCCGTTCGCCGGCATCGAGTCGGCGCACTACCGCGCCCTGGTCGCGCAGGTGTTCGTCGCGACCACCGTGCTCACCGGCCTGGCGCTCGCCTTCAGCCGGACCGAGCGCGACAACGCCAACCGGCGCCTGGCCCACGCGCGCCGGGAGGCCGACGAGCGCGCCCGCCTGCTCGGCGCCGTCCTCGAGTCGATGAACGAGGGCCTCGTCGTCGTCGGGGACGGCGGTCAGGTCCTGGTCAGCAACTCCGCCAGCCAGCGCCTGCTCGGCCTCGACCGGCTCCGGGACCAGCTGCGCCCCGCCGCGGCGTACGGGCTGTTCCATGACGACGGCACCCCCCTGACCGAGGAGGAGCTGCCGGCCATGCTCGCCCTCGCCGGCGAGGAGATCCCGCCGACCGACTTCCACCTGCGCGCGGACTCCGTGCCGCAGGGCCGGGTCCTCGAGATCGGCGCGCGACCGCTCGCCGGGCAGGACCCCGACGACCGGTCGCTGGCGATGGTCAACATCCGCGACGTCACCCTCGACCGCCAGCACCGCGACGCGCTCGCGTCGTTCGCGGGCGTGGTCGCGCACGACCTGTTCAACCCGCTGACCCTCGTCAGCGGCTGGGCGGAGTCGCTGGAGGAGGAGTTCGCCGACGGCCCGGTCCCCCGTCGGTCGGCCTGCCGATGATCGGCCGCCTCAACGACGCCGCCCACCACATGCGCCACGTCATCGGCGACCTGCTCGCCTACACGGTGGCGCGCGACCAGTCGCTGCGCCCGGGCGCCGTCGACCTGACCGCCGAGGTCCGGGCGCTCGCCGAGCTGCGCGCCGAGGGTCCGGACTCCCCGCAGATCAGCGTCGCCCCGGGGCTCGCTGTCTGGGCCGACGCCGGGCTGGTGCGGCAGCTGTTCGACAACCTGCTCGGCAACGCGGTCAAGTACGTCGCACCCGGGGTCCGGCCCCGCGTGGACGTCCGCGGACGGGTGGACGGCGACTGGTTGGAGGTCAGGGTCACCGACAACGGGATCGGGATCCCCGACGACGAGCGCGAGCTGGTCTTCGAGACCTTCCACCGCGCCCACCACGACGGCTACCAGGGCACCGGCCTCGGCCTGGCGATCTGCCGGCGGATCGCCGACCGGCACGGCGGCTCGATCCACGCCGAGCAGGGGCCGGACGGCCTGGGCACGACCTTCGTGGTCCGGCTGCCGGCGACGTCGGCCGGCTACGGACCGGGCCCGACGGCCCCGGTCCGCCCGAACCGGGCGCCGCAGCCGCGCCGCGAGTCGGTCTGAGCGTTCCGGTCAGAACCGGGCGGGCTCCCGGTACTCGCCCCACTCGGCGCGCAGCACGTCGCAGATCTCCCCGAGGGTGGTCTCGACCCGGGCCGCCTCGAGCATCGCCGGGAGGAGGTTCTCCCGGGTGCGGGCCACCGCGACCAGCCGGGCCAGGGCGGCGTCGACAGCGGCCGCGTCCCGGGCCTCCTTGCGGCTGCGCAGGGCGCGCACCTGCTCGACCTCGACCTCGTGCGAGACCCGCAGGATCTCCAGGTCGGTGGTCACCGAGTCGGTGTGCACGTTCACGCCGACGACCTTCTTGTCACCCTTCTCCAGGGCGGTCTGGTACTGGAACGCGGCCTCGGCGATCTCGGAGGTGAACCAGCCGTCCTCGATGCCGCGCAGCAGTCCGCGGGTGACCGGGCCAGCCTCCTTCGACGCAGCCCCGCGCCGCGTCGCGGCGGCGAGGCCCTCGACGTCGGCCGACGTCAGTCCCGAGCCGCCCATCGCCAGGATCTGGTCGAAGATCGCGGTCGCCTCGGCCTCCATCCGGTCGGTCAGCGCCTCGACGTACCAGGAGCCGCCGAGCGGGTCGGCGACGTTGACCACGCCGGTCTCCTCCATGATCACCTGCTGGGTGCGCAGGGCGATCTCCGCAGCCTGCTCGCTGGGCAGCGCGAGGGTCTCGTCCAGCGCGTTGGTGTGCAGCGAGTTGGTGCCGCCGAGCACGGCGGCCAGCGCCTCGAGGCCGGTGCGGACCACGTTGTTGTAGGGCTGCTGCGCGGTGAGCGAGACGCCGGCGGTCTGGGTGTGGAACCGCAGCCACTGGGCCTTCTCGGTCTTCGCGCCGTAGACGTCGCGCAGCCACGTCGCCCAGATCCGGCGGGCGGCGCGGAACTTGGCGATCTCCTCGAAGAAGTCGAGGTGGCTGTCGAAGAAGAAGCTCAGCCCGGGGGCGAACACGTCGACGTCGAGACCGCGGGAGAGCCCGAGCTCGACGTACCCGAAGCCGTCGGCGAGCGTGAACGCGAGCTCCTGCGCGGCCGTCGAGCCGGCCTCGCGGATGTGGTACCCGGACACCGAGAGCGGCTTGTACGCCGGGATGCCCTCGGCGCAGAACTCCATGAGGTCGCCGATCAGGCGCAGGTGCGGCTCCGGGCCGAACAGCCACTCCTTCTGGGCGATGTACTCCTTGAAGATGTCGGTCTGCAGGGTGCCGTTGAGGACGCCGATGTCCACGCCCTGCCGCTCGGCGGCGACCAGGTACATCGCGAAGATCGGCACGGCCGGGCCGCTGATCGTCATCGACGTGGTCACCTCCCCGAGCGGGATGCCGTCGAACAGCACGTCCATGTCGGCCGCGGAGTCGATGGCGACCCCGCAGTGGCCGACCTCCCCGAGGGACACGGGGTCGTCGGAGTCACGGCCCATCAGCGTCGGCATGTCGAACGCGACGCTGAGCCCGCCCCCACCGCGCCCGAGGATCATCCGGTAGCGCTCGTTGGTCTGCCGGGCGTTGCCGAACCCGGCGAACTGCCGGATCGTCCAGGTCCGGCCGCGGTTGCCGCTGGGGTAGAGCCCGCGCGTGTAGGGGAACTCCCCCGGCCACTCGCCGTCGTCGGTGCCGTAGGCCGGCTCGACCTCCGCGCCGGACAGGGTGGTGAAGTCCGCGTCACGCACCCGCGCCGCGGCGTACCGCTGCTGCCAGCGCTCGCGTGCCGTGCTCATGGCTTCGACAGTAGGACGTCCGGGTACGCGCGCCAACCGTTTCGCCGATCCGGAAGAACGAGCCCCGCTCAACCGGCCCGGCCGGTCGGCCAGCACACCTCCGTGCGGTGGTGCAGCAGTTCGTCCTCGTCGTCGAGCGGCAGGTAGCGCTCGCGCACCGGCCCGTCGGCGTCGACGGCGCGCTCGGCGACCGCCCGGCCGACCGCGCTGTAGGCACGGTCGAGGTCGACCATCGGCCCGTCGTACGTCGTCACGGCGAGCCGCGCCGCCGGGAGCAGGAACTCCTCGGTCCGGCCGCCGGCCGCACGCACCACGCCGGCGGCGTCGGCGACCGGGACGAACGCCACCAGCTCGGCCCGGCCGTCGGTGAAGAACTCGGTGGGGAACAGAGCGCCGTCCGTCCCGGTGCGGGCCGCGTCGGCCACCCGGAGCGCGCGGTGCAGCTCGGTGAACGCGCCCAGCCACCACGACACCGCCTCCTCCCCCGCGACGATCGCGCGGATCGCGACCGTGGTCAGGGCGGGCTCGTCGCGCTCGTGCACCTCGAGCACGCCTTCGCCGCCCGACAGCATCCGGCGCAGCGACTCGACGCTCTCCTGGGTCTCCTGCAGCTGCCGACTCATCCGCTCGAGGTGGGCCACGACCACCTGGTTGCGGGTCGCGTCGTCAGGGGCGGCCAGCACCGCCCGCACCTCGTCGACGGGCAGGTCGAGGTCGCGCAGCCGCCGGATCAGCCGTGCCGTCGCCACCTGGTCCGGGCGGTAGTAGCGGTAGCCCGAGTGCGGGTCGACCGACGCCGGCTCGAGCAGCCCGGCGTCGTGGTAGTGCCGAAGCGCCTTGACCGTCAGGAACGTCATCCGCGAGAACGAGCCGATGCTCAGCAGGTCTGCCATGCGGGCCACCCTGCACCTTCCGGCAGGGGGAGAGTCAACGGGAAATCCCGTCCTTGACTCTCCCCCTGCCGGAGACCGCACAACGGTGCCATGAGCACTCGACACACCCTCCGACCGTCGTCCACGACCTCCCCCGTGCAGGCCGCCGAGCCCGGCGCATTCCCGCTGGCCGTGCTGCTGAGCGGGATCTTCCTCGTCGTCCTCGACTTCTTCATCGTCAACGTCGCCCTGCCGTCGGTGCAGCGCGACCTCCACGCCGGCGACACCGCCCTGGAGTGGCTCGTCGCCGGTTACGGGCTGGCCTTCGGCGGCCTGCTCCTCGTGGCCGGCCGCCTCGGCGACCGCTGGGGTCGCACCCGCGTCTTCCGGGCGGGGGTGACGCTCTTCGTGATCGCCTCGGCGGCCTGCGGCCTCGCCCCCGACGCGTCGACACTGCTCGCGGCGCGGGTCCTGCAGGGCGCCGCCGCTGCGGCCGTGGCGCCGACCGTGCTGGCCCTCATCGGCGACGTGTACGCCGGTCCGCGCCGGCTGTGGGCCCTCGGCACCTACTCCACCGTGATGGGCGTGGCGGCCGCGTCCGGTCAGCTGATCGGCGGCGGGCTGATCCACCTCGACGTCGCCGGGCTCGGGTGGCGCACGATCTTCCTCGTCAACGTCCCGATCGGGCTCACCGCGGTCGCGCTCGCGCCGCGGGCACTCCCCCGCACCCGCCCGGCGGCCGGCGCCGGCGTCGACCCGGTCGAGCTGCTGCTCTCCACGGCGGTCCTGGTCGCCGTGATGCTGCCGTTGCTGGAGGGCCGCACGGCCGGATGGCCGCTGTGGACGTGGGCCAGCCTCGCCGGTGCCGTCGTGCTCGCCGGGCTCCTCCGCGCCCGCGGCCGCGCTCTCCGGCGTCAGGGACTCCGACCGTTGCTCGACCTCGCCCCGCTCGCACCTCGCCCGGTCGCGTTCGGGATCGTGGCCCAGACGATGCTGTTCGTCGGGATGGCGTCGTACTTCCTGGTGCTCGGCCTGTACCTCCAGCAGGGGCGCGGCCTCGGACCGCTGTCCTCGGGACTGGTGTTCAGCGTCCTCGCCGTCTCCTACATGGTCGGGACCCGGTGGGCCGGCACCCTGGTCGCCCGGTACGGCCGTGGCGCCACGGTGGCCGGCGCGGCGCTCTTCGGGTGCGGGCACCTGCTCCAGCTGGCCGCGGTGGAGCGGCTCGGCGTCGACGGCTCCGTGCTCTGGCTCGCGCCCGGTCTGGCCGTCGCCGGCCTGGGCATGGGGATCGCGCTCGCCGCGCTCGTCGGGACGGTGATGGCCACGGTCGAGCCGGCCGACGCCGGCACGGTCTCCGGGATGTTCTCCACGATGCAGCAGCTCGGCAACGCCCTCGGCGTCGCACTCGTGGGCAACGTCTACTTCGCGCTGGCCGACCGCGGCCCGGCGGAGGCGTTCGCGGCGAGCCTCGTCTGCCTGGTGGCGACCACGGCCGGTGTCGCGGCGATGGCTTCGGGGCTGCCCCGGGCGGGCCGGGCGGGGGCGGTCGTCACCGCGTGATCGGGCGATCGGCCCGCGGCCGGCTTCGCAGGCTCAGCCTCGGGGAATCAGAAGTCGCCGGCTGCCTGGCGGACCGGGCGCAACAGCTCGGAGAGCGCCCGCAGGCCGGCCTCGTCGAGGGCACCGAGGCCGAACTCGGCGCCGACGAGGTCGGCCGTGGCGTTCTCGACGAGGCTCCGGCCCTCGGCCGTGATCTCCGCGAGCACGGCCCGGCCGTCGTCGGGATGCGGCCGTCGTACGACGAGGCCCGCCTGCTCGAGCCGATGCACGATCGAGGTGACCGACGTCGGGTGGACCTGGAGCCGCTCGCCCATCTTCCCGAGCGGCAGCGAGCCGCGGGAGGAGAACGTCAGCAGGACCAGCGCCTCGTAGCGGGCGAAGGTCAGGCCGTGCGGGCGCAGGATCGCGTCGAGCCGACCCAGCACCAGCTGCTGGACCCGCATCAGCGACGTGACCGCGTGCATCTGCGGGACACCGTTCCATCGCTTCGCCCACTGGGCGGCGGCTTCGTCGATGGGGTCGAAGGGCAGCACGCCCAGACCCTACGGCAGCAGCGCCGCCTCCAGGGTCCGGTGCACCCAGGCGCGGTAGTGGTCGTGGTCCCAGCCGAGGTCGTCGACCAGGAGCCGGTGCACGTCCGGGCCGGTGACGGTCCACACCGTCGCCGCCGCCTCGTCGGGGTCCAGGCCGTCCCGCAGCGGTCCGTTGGCGCCGAGCCAGTCGATGAACGTCCGCAGGTTCGTCAGCCGCTGCCGGTGCATCTCGGCGCGCTTGGCGGCCAGCACCGGGTCGACCTCGCCGGCCGAGCGGATCACGTCGTCCACCGGCCGCCCGTGGCGGGTGCGCTCGCTGATGTCCTCGGCGAAGAGCGCGAGCTGGCGACGCTGGTCCTTCTCCTCGCGAACCTGCCGCGGCCGGTCCTGCTCGAGCACCGTCGGACTGTCCCCGACCCCGGTGACCGCGAAGTTGAGCACCTCCACGACCAGGCCGCGCTTGTTCCCGAAGAGCTTGTAGACGAGGTCCTCGCTCACGCCCGCGGCAGCCGCGACGGCCGCCACCGACGTCCGCCCGTAGCCGTCGGCCAGGAACATCCGGTGCGCCTCGCGCAGCACCGCGACCCGGTTCGCGCGCGCTCGCTCGGCGCGCAGCGGCGACCGGTAGGGCCGGGTCTTGACAGGTTCGCTCATCGGGATCACTCTAGGGCATATTCATTCGGGTAATACCCGATCCAATCCAGGAGGCAGCCATGTCGCTCGGTTACCAGCTCGCCTACCGCCTCGGCCTCACTCCCTGGGAGCGGGCCGGACGCGAGGCCGCCACGCAGTTCACCGGCCTGCTCGCCCGCGAGGAGGCCGACCGCACCCGGCCCTGGGGGCGGGCCCTGGACCTCGGCTGCGGCACCGGGAGCCACACGATCGAGCTCGCCCAGCGCGGCTGGAGCGCGACCGGGGTCGACGCCGTGGAGGTCGC
>Ga0255338_1002340_pt1 | contig 28540 bp, 25 predicted proteins | sample MeOH1_35cm_T4_19_FD_203715 | JGI IMG/M metagenome (GOLD analysis project Ga0255338, IMG submission 203715) | Sandy soil microbial communities from University of British Columbia, Vancouver, Canada - MeOH1_35cm_T4_195 | ecosystem: Engineered > Artificial ecosystem > Sand microcosm > Unclassified ...
AGTTGTAGAAATGCTCACGGAGCCCTCCCTGGGTGTAGTAAGTGGTGTAACTGCGGGTGAGACTGCGGCCGTTGTAACCGCGCCACTGGACCGTCAGCGTGATCTGCACCATCCCCGTGTGGCCGGCTACCGTGGCCACCGTACGCGACAAGGTGAAGCGGCCGCTGATCGCCGGGTTGCGCGCAAAGCTGGTGTCAATGACAGGCACATAGGTGGCGTCACTGGCCTGGGTCCAGGTGAAGAGTCGCTCCTTCTCCATTTCGCACTGCAGGATATTGGCCGCCACCTCCAGATTGCGGGCGGTGTCGAACTGCAGGAAGGCGCTCTGCATGGCCGTGATCGAGGTGGTGAGCGCGAGCGCAAGCACGAGCACTGCCATGGCAACCTCCACAATGGTGAAGGCCCGGGCCGGCATGCCAGGGTCTCGAACCACTCGTGAAATCGCCAAGGGCATGGGAAATTCAGGGGATGCGCTGGTAAATCTCTCCGCAATAACTCAGGCCGCCGCGGGCGGTGACCTCGATCACGCCGCCAGGCTGGTCCGTCGCGAGGCAGAGTTTCCCGTCCAACCGACCCAACTGGTAGGCCACGTATACCACGCGGGGAGCCTCCACGGCGCCGAGTTCAAACAATTTCAGCTCACGCGGGCTGGTCACCACGATGCCGTGCTGCCCGGGTTCGTTGCCGGTCAGATACACCCCGGCCAGCTTGGCCTCCAGCCCGCCCCGCTCCGCGGGCTCAAGCGGTACAAATCCCTCCGGGCGGACGTCGCGGCCGAAGGGTCCGGCGAGCAAGATAATACCGGCGAGCAACACGACCGCGGTAAACGACAAGACGATCAGACGGGGTTTGCTGGCAACTGCAGGCGGTGCCAATTCGGGTACCGGCAGCGTTTCCCCCACCGGCTCAAACCCGGCTCGGGCCACCTGGACAGACTGGTTGCGGGTGGCGGCGGCGGTACCGTCCAACTCGGCCATCACTTCCTCCAAGGTGAACATCTGCGCCGGAAGATCGCGGTGATGCACGTCATAGAGGATCAGTTTCTTCTGCTCGGTGCGCAGCAGGTAACTTTCGCGCCGGACTTGCACCCGGATCTCCGCATCCGCCGAGGTGTTCTCCACCGGGTCCACCTCGCAGAAATTCCGGAGCAGGAGCAACAGCTCCTCCGTCGTCACGTCGCGCCGCTCGATGTGCGACAGGGCGGCAAAGGACCGGGCGTCCGGAGCCAGATTGATGAGGATGACGTGATAAAGCGGTTTCACGGTTTGTCCTCCACGAGGTAGACCGGCCAGCCGTTGAAACCGGTGCGCAACCGCCCGGTGGCGAGGTTGCCGTCGTCAAATTCGCGGTCGATCGCGAGCAGCTCGGCCCGGGTGAGCTCAAGCGGAAACGCCGGGGAGAAGGCGGTCAGCATCACGGCACCGCGGCCGTCCCAATCATAACGCCCCCCAAAGGGCGACGGTTCGGCCCAGTTGGTCTCCACCAATGCTTCCTCCATGCCCCGAGGCACGGGTCTCTCCGCCGTGGTGGGCGGGGGCCACGCGCGATGCGCGTGCTGGTAGTCCTGAAAGGCGGTGGCAAACTCCTGCAGGTCGGCGATGAACCGGGCGCCGCCCCGATGCCGCCGCTCTCGACCAAGCCAGGTGAACAACAAGGCAACGGCTAGCACCACCACGAGCAGGCTCAGCATCAACTCAACCAGCGTGAATCCGCCTTTGCGGGCCCGGCCCGCCCCCCACCCCATGAATCGAAGACTGTGCCGCGGGGAACTCATGGCTCGGCGCCGGCGGACTCAACTGTCCACCGGCTGGAAGCCCACATCGGGCAGGGTGCTGCGGCCTACTTCCTCCAGGGTGGTCCAACCGATGAGGGCCTTCTTCAGGCCGTCGTGCCGCAGCGAGCGGTGGCCGACCCGCTTGGCCTCATCGAGAAGCAGCGCCACGCTCTGCTTCTCGGTGATGAGCTCGCGCATCCGCTCGGAGACTTCCACAAATTCATAGATGCCCACGCGGCCGCTGTAGCCGGAATTGAAGCACTTGGGACAACCGCGGCCGCGATAGAGCGTGACCGGCACGCCCTCGTAGCCGGAGAAGAACTCGGCCAGCTCTGACTCCGAGGCCTGGTATTGCTCCTTGCACGACGAGCAGATGCGGCGCACCAACCGCTGGGACAGCACGCCCATCGTCGTCGGGGCCACCAGGTAGGGATCCACGCCGATTTCCACCAGCCGGGTGACAGCCTGCAGAGCGTTATTGGTGTGCAGAGTCGTGAGCACGAAGTGCCCGGTCAGCGCCGCCTCGGTGGCGATGAGCGCCGTCTCCAGGTCGCGGATTTCGCCGATGAGGATGACATCGGGATCCTGCCGCATGATGCTGCGCAGCACCTTGGCAAAAGTCAGGCCGATGCCCGCATTGACCTGGTGCTGCGTGATGTCGGGCAGCCGGTATTCCACCGGATCCTCGATCGTAGTGATGTTCAGGTCGGGGCGGTTGAGTTCGTTGATGCAGCCGTACAGGGTGGTCGTCTTGCCACTGCCGGTCGGGCCGCAGACAATGAGAATGCCGTTGGGACGGGACACGACGCGTCGGATCGCATCGAGCGTCGAACGCGGAAATCCCAGGTTGTCCAGGCTCAGCATCGACTGGTCGAGGGGCGAACCGAGGACGCGGAGCACGGCCTTCTCCCCGTAGAGGCTGGGCAGCGTCGAGACGCGGAAGGAGGTGTTGAGCGTGCCGAAGTTGAGTTCGAACGCCCCGTCCTGCGGCAGCCGGCTCTGGGACAGGTCGAGCTGGCAGAGCACCTTGATGCGCACCACCAGGGTCACGTGCACGGTGCGGGGCAGCTCCATGACGGTCTGCATGTCGCCGTCGATGCGCATGCGCACCCGGCTGTCCTCCGCCCGGGTCTCAAAGTGGATATCGGAGGCCCGGCGCCGGTAGGCGGTCAGGATGATGCTGTTCAGCAGCTCGATCACCGCCTTGGACTCGACAAGGTCGGCGACATCGGCGGAGGTCTTGATCTCGCGGGCGCCGATCATGCCGGGCAGCTGGTCGCAGAAACTCTGCAGGTTGAGCGCCATGTTGCCCTCCGCACCGAGGTACATGTCGATCACCGTCGCGATCTCGTCGGGATGGGCGAAAACGGGGCTGACATCCTTGCCCAGGATCTTGCCGAGCGATTCCACCTGCTTGGCGTTGAGCGGATCGCCCATGCCCACGGTCACGCCCCCGCCCATGGAGCTCAGCACGACGGCACCGACCCGCCGCGCAATTTCCACCGGCAGCTGTTCAAAGCCGTCGGTCGGTATCGCCACGGTCATGGGATTGACATAGGCGACGCCGAGGGCGTCGGCCCACAACTGGCACAGTCGCGTCTTGGGCAGCACCGACCGTTCCATCAGGTCTCGGAGCAGCTTCATCGGCTCGGCCTTGAGGATATTGGCCCGGGCATCAATCAGTGTTGTCTGCGCCGGAGCGAGCCGGCGCACCGAGTCCAGGAAAGTTTCGACGTGGCTCATGGCGCGGGCTTTTCCGGCTTCCGCGCGGCGCGGAAGCGGGCGGCAATATCCTTCTGGTTCAACAGGCGGGGCGTGCCAGAGGAGGCCTGGTTGTAGTCCAGCCGCGCCTCCTCGAGGATGGTGGGCAGATCATATCGCACCAGGTAGTCCACCAGCGAGGGGACCTTGATGAGGGGTAGCTTGGGGCTTTTAATGGGATCGCTCATGGGGTGCCGGATTCGCCGGGGAAGAATTGCTTCAGCATTTCCTGCAACTCGACCTGCAGGAGGTCCGCCCGGAGATCCTTCCGGATGAAGGAAGAGGCGCCCTTGTTGACGCATTCCTCGACAATTGCCTCCTCCGAGATCGAGGTCAGCATCACGATGGGGGTATCGGGCTTGAATGTCCTGATTTGGGCGAGCGCCTGCACGCCATCCAAGCGCGGCATGTTGATGTCGAGCAGGATGAGCTCGGGGTCTTCCGTCCGGCACAGCTCAATGGCTTCCTGCCCGTCGCGGGCCTCGATGACCTTGCAGTGAATGAATCCGCCCAGCACTTTGCCGACGAAAACCCTCATATATCGTTCGTCGTCGACCAATAATACCCGGATCGGTGTGTTGCGTTGTGACATGCTGGCCTGCCCCGGGTTGGGGCATCCGCCAGTGTCCACGTACGTTGCTAAGGCGCAAGTGCTAACACCGGGTCGAACCTACGGTCTTACCCTGCCGCCAGTTGCCACTGAACTGGCCGGCTTTAGCCAGCTGCCCGTCAGGATTGGGCGTGCGGGACCGAAGGATTGATCAGATGTGAATCGCCTGCCCCAAGGTCGCGAGGGCCGCCTCTCCCAGCGCCTCGGACAGCGTCGGGTGGGCGTGGATCGAATGATGGATATCCTCGATCGTGGCCTCGAGATTCATGGCGAGGCCGTACTCGGCGATCAGCTCGGTGGCCTCATGGCCGATGATGTGCACGCCCAGGATCTCGCCGGTCTTCGCCTCGGCGATGACCTTGACGAAACCCTCCGTGTCGCCCGCCGCGACGGCCTTGCCGACGGCGGTGAACGGAAACTTGCCGATCTTGTAGTCGAGCTTCTTCTCCTTGGCCTGCTTCTCGGTGAGGCCGGTGCTGGCGACCTGCGGCTGGCAGTAAGTGCAGCCGGGGAAATTGCCGACCTGCTTGGGCTTGCTGATGCCAAACATGCCCTCGACCGCCTGGACCGCGCGGAACGAGGCAACGTGCGCCAGCCAGGGCGGGCCCTGGATGTCGCCCGCGGCGTAAACCCCGGGCGTGCTGGTCTGGTAATTGGCATCCACCTTCACGAAGCCGCGGTCGAGCTCGAGCTTGACCTTGGGCGAGATGAGACCCTCGAGAGCGGCCGTGATGCCGATAGCCACGAGGATGGTCTCGACCTCAAGCTCGGTCTTGGCGCCATCCTTCACGAGGTCGAGTTTCACGCTCTTGGCGCCGGCGCGGATGTTCTCGCACTTGGTCCCGGTGTGGACCGCGATGCCCTGCTTGGTGAAGCTGCGCTCGAGGAGCTTGCCGACCTCCTCGTCCTCGACGGGCAGCACCTGCGGGAGCATCTCGATCAGGGTGACCTTCGCGCCGAAGGCATTGAAGAAATACGCGAACTCCACGCCGATGGCGCCGGCGCCGATGATGGCGATGGACTTCGGCGGAGTCTTGGCGGCCAGCGCCTCGCGGGAGGTCATCACACGCACGCCGTCGGCGGGCAGGCCGGGCAGCTGCTTCGGTTTCTGGCCGGTGCACAGCAGGATGTTCTTGGTCTTGAAAAACTTTCCCTGGTGCTCGCCGGCGGTGACCTCGACCATGCCGGGCATCACGACGGAGCCCTTGCCGACGAAGTAATCCACCTTGTTCTTCTTGAAGAGAAACTCGACGCCCTTGGCCATCTGGGCCGCCACGCCGCGGGAGCGCTCGACGACCTTGGCAAAATCGAAGGACACGCCGGTGGCGCTCAGGCCGTAGGCGTCGGCCTTCTGCATGGTCCGGTAGAGCTCGGCGCTCTTGAGGAGGGCCTTGGTCGGAATGCAACCCCAGTTGAGACAGGTGCCGCCGGCGCGCTCCATCTCGATGACGGCGACCTTCTTGCCGAGTTGTCCGGCACGGATGGCCGCCACGTAGCCGGCGGGACCGCCACCGATGATCACCAAGTCGTAAATTGTTTCAGCCATGGTTGGAATTTGTGAACCGGGAAAGTCGCCTCACCCACGGGTCGCGTCAAATTGAAAGTCCGCCGGCCACCCAATACCTATTAGCCCCGCCTCGCCATAGCCCGCCGGGCGAATGCGGGTCAGATATCGATCACATCATCGCGCTTGGCCGCACGTGGCGGACCCGGAGGCTTGGCCGGGGCCAGCATCAGCCGGCTCATCACCAGGTTGGTCACGCTCACGATCAATGCGCCCAGCAGGGCCGATCCGAAGCCGGCGACATGGAATCCCTCCACTAACCGGCCGACCAGGTAGAACAGGCCCGCATTGATGACCCAGATGCCCAGCCCCATCGTGAGGACGACGAACGGCAGGGTGAAGAGCAGGAGCAGTGGCTTGAGGACGACGTTGAAGAAGCTCAGCAGCAGCACGACCATCGCCAGGGTCAGGCCGTTGTCGCAGCTGATGCCCGGCACCAGCTTCTCCGCCAGCACGACACCCACCGCCAGAATCAGCCACCGCACCAGCAGATTGACGAACGCGTTGTTCATTGAATGATGGCTGCACCTTTTGCCGCACCCACCTGCGGAGCAATGAAAATTCTCATCGTCCAAGACTACCTCCGCAGCGGCGGCACCGAGCGCCAGTCCGTGTTCATGGCCTCCGCCTTCGCCAAGGCCGGCCACGAGGTCACCCTCCTCACCTTCCGGCCCCGCGGCGTGCTCGCGCTCGACAGCGAGCAGCAGCCCTTTGCGTTCCGCTCGTTGCAATCGTTTGACACGCACCTCGATTGGTTTGCGCCCGGCCTGCTGAACCAGGCCGAGGAGGCGGCACCCGACCTCGTGCTCTGCATGGGACGCATGGCCAACTGTTACGCGGGCTTCATCCAGTCGCGCCTGCCCCGGGCCGCGGTCATCTGTACCATGCGCACCGGCAAGCTGCTCCCGTGGCTCTTTGTGCGCTCGTTGCGCCGCTGCCGGCATATCATCGCCAACAGCCACGTGGCCAAGCGTGTCATCATCGACGATTACGACATCCCCAGCCACAAGGTCACGGTCATTCACAACCCCGTTCTGCGTTTCACTGACGACACGGCGGTGCGCAACACCTCCCTGCGCCGTTACCACGGGGCCAACCCGAGCACGGTGGTGCTGCTGAACGTCGCGATGTTCCGCCCCTGGAAGAATCAGCGGGAATTGATCGAGATCTGCGCGCGGCTGCCCGGTTACGTGGACTGGCAGCTCTGGCTCGCCGGCGAGGGACCCACGCGGAAGAAATGCGAGCGCCTCGCCCATGACCTCGGCCTCGGCGGCCGGGTGAAATTCCTCGGCTACCAGCCCGAGCCGACCCCGCTCTACCTCGCCGCGGACCTCGCCGTGCTTACCTCCCAGAGCGAATCCCTGTCCAACTACCTCATTGAGGCCCAGCTGCACGGCCTGCCGGCCGTTGCCTACGACATTGTCGGCGTCGGCGAGTGTTTCGCACCCGACCGTTCCGGCTATTTGATCAAGAACCTGGACCAGACGGCCTTTGTGGCGGCGCTGGACCGTCTCATCCGCGAACCGGCCTTGCGCAAGCGCTTCGCCGACCACGCCCGGCGGCACGCCCAGCTGCATTTCACGCCCGAGCGCCAGGTCCAGGCCCACCTCACCCTCTTCCGCGAACTCAGCAAGGCATGATCGCCACGGCGATGCTCCTGACAGCGTCCTGTCAGGAGACCCCATCCGCCGTGCACCCTGATTTGCCTTCCGCGCCAACCCGCGCTTTCTCCCAGTCGTGCCCCCGTCCTCCAGCCCAGCCCCCGAGTCCATCCGCCTGCGCGGGGTGCGGCAGAACAACCTCAAGGGCTTCGACCTCGATCTGCCGCTGGGCCGATACATCGTCGTCACCGGCCTGAGCGGGGCAGGCAAGTCCTCGCTGGTCTTCGACACACTGCACGCCGAGGGCCAGCGCCGGTACGTCGAGACGTTCAGCGCCTATACCCGGCAATTCCTCGACCTGCTCGACAAGCCCAAGGTGGATTCCGTCGAGAACATCCGCCCTTCCATCGCCATCGAGCAGACCAACACGGTCAAGACCTCGCGTTCGACCATCGGCACGATGACGGAGCTGACTGACTTCTTCAAAGTCTGGTTCAGCCACGTCGCCCAGTGCTATGACCCCGCCACCGGCGAAAAGGTGGAGGACGACACGCCCGCAACCATCTGGTCGAAGACCCTCGCCGCCCACCCGGCCGCGACGCTCCTACTCTGCTTTCGCATCGCCAAGCCCGACAACCTGCAATGGGCGGAAATCCTGACCAGCATCAAGGGCCAGGGTTACACGCGGGTACTGGTCCAACGCTCAACGTCAAACGCTCAACGTTCAACGCCCAGGGACCTGACGGTAGAGTTGCACAAGATCGACGATGTGCTGGCTGCCTTGGCTGGTTCAAAAACTGAACGTTCAAAGTTGAATGTCGAACGTTGGACGTTCCTATACGTCATTCAGGACCGGCTGCGGATCGCCGCCGAGAATAAGTCGCGCTTCCTCGAGGCCTGCGAGGCGGCACTCCACTTCGGCAAGGGCGAGGTCCATTTATTCTCCGCCGATAGCCTGGCGCCCGCCGGCCACTATTCCCGCGGACTGCATTCGCCAAAAACCGGCCGGACCTTCCGGCCCGCCACGCCCGGAATGTTCTCCTTCAATTCCCCGCTCGGCGCCTGCCCGAAGTGCCGGGGCTTTGGCCGCACCATCGACATCGACTACCGCCTCGCCATCCCGGACCACTCGATCTCCATCGAGGACGGCGCCGTCCGACCGTGGGAAGGTGAAATCTATGGCGAGTCGAAGAAGGACCTCCTCCTCTTCACCAAGAAACTCGGGATTCCGACCAAGGTGCCGTTTGCGCAGCTCACCGTCGAGCAAAAGGCCTTCGTGATCGACGGTTCGCCGGGCTACAATGGCGACGACAAGGCCTGGCCGAAATACTGGTACGGCCTGAAGGGTTTCTTCCGCTACCTCGAGAAGACCACGTACAAAATGCACGTCCGGGTCTTCCTCTCGCGTTTCCGGGCCTACAACCAGTGTCCCGACTGCGGCGGCGCCCGCCTCCAGCCCGAGGCCCTGTGCTGGAAGTGGCAGGGCCACACCCTCCCGCAGCTTTACCAGCTGCCAGTCGGCCAGCTCCTGACTCTGGTGCAAACCGCTGGAGCCGCGGCGACCTCACCGCGTTCCGACTCCGCCCTTCACCAGCGCGATCTGGCGCACGACTCCATCATCACGCGACTTCGCTACCTCGTCCAAGTTGGTCTCGGATACCTGACGCTCGACCGCTCCTCGCGTACGCTCTCCGGCGGCGAGGTCCAGCGCGTCAATCTCACCTCCTGCCTCGGTACCTCGCTGGTGGACACGCTTTTCGTCCTGGATGAACCATCGGTCGGGCTGCACCCCCGTGACATCGACCGGCTCCTGGGCATCATCCGCACGCTTACGGACACCGGCAACACCGTCGTCGTGGTCGAACACGACGAGGCGATGATCCGCGCGGGCGACCATGTCATCGAGGTCGGCCCCGAGCCCGGCGCCCGCGGCGGCGAGATCGTTTTCCAAGGCACGGTTGGCGGCATGCTCCGGTCACCCGCCAGCATCACTGGCGCGTATTTTTCCGGCCGGCAGCGGATCGACCCGCCGGCCATACGGCGTCCCGCGCCCGACCGCTGGCTGAAATTCACCAACGCCACCAAGCACAACATCCAGAACCTGAGCTTCCGGCTGCCATTGCAACGCCTGGTCTGCCTGTCTGGTGTTTCCGGCTCGGGCAAGTCCACCCTGCTCGACAACGTCATCCACCAGGGCCTGCTCACCCAGCGCAGCCAGATGACCGAGGACCCGGCCGTGATCGAGGTCGTGCACAGCGACATAGCGTTCCCCGAGATCGTCCTCGTGGACCAGTCGCCGCTCAGCCGCACGCCCCGCTCCAATGCCGCGCTATACTGCGAGGCGTGGGACTTCATCCGCGAGCTCTACGCAATGACCCCCGCCGCGCAGGAAGCGGGCTTCAATGCCTCCAGTTTTTCATTCAACAGCGGCGAGGGCCGCTGCGACCACTGCCAGGGCCTCGGCAGCGAGCGCGTCGAGATGCAGTTTCTCTCCGACGTCTTCGTGCCCTGCCCGATCTGCGAGGGCCGGCGCTTCAAGCCCGAGGTGCTGGCCATCCAATGGAGCGGCAAGTCGGTCGATGATCTCCTGCGCACAACCGTCACCGAGGCGATCCGGTTTTTTGCCGGGCAGGCATCCATCCGCAGCCGATTCGCCTCACTCGAGGCCGTCGGTTTGGGCTACCTCCCGCTCGGCCAGCCGCTCAACACGCTTTCAGGCGGTGAATCGCAGCGGCTCAAGCTTGTCCGCTACCTTTCCGGCTACACGGGCGCCGGCCTGCCGGCGGGCAGCGGCGCCCTCCTCCTGCTCGACGAGCCCACCACCGGGCTGCATCGCCACGACGTGAAGCGCCTGCTGGAGGTGCTCCAGCGCATCGTGGACGGCGGGCACAGCGTGGTCGTGATCGAGCACAACCTCGACGTGCTCAAGTCAGCCGACTGGATTCTAGAGGTCGGACCCGAGGCCGGGGCCGACGGCGGCCGGATTGTCGCCGATGGCACACCCGAGGACATTGTCGCGGCCAATACCGCCACTTCCCCGTTCCTTCGCGAGGCCCTGCGCGATGATCGCGACGCGCTGGGTGCGGAAGGCGGATTACTGGCCGCGGAAGATCCGGCTGCCTACAGCGTTCAGCCCTCAGCGTTCAACTTTCAGCCTTCGGCCCTGACCGTCATCGGCGCGCGGGAGAACAACCTGAAGAACATCAGTGTCTCGATCCCGCACCGGCTGCTCTCGGTCGTCACTGGTGTTTCCGGGTCGGGCAAGTCCACCCTCGCCTTCGACATCATCTTCGCAGAGGGCCAGCGACGCTTCATGGAATCCATGTCGCCTTATGCCCGGCAGTTCGTCGAGCAGCTGCCCCGTCCTGACATCGACCGGCTGACCGGCATTCCGCCGACGGTCGCCATCGAGCAGCGCATCACCCGCGGCTCGCGCAAGTCCACCGTCGCCACCATCACCGAGGTCGCCCAATACCTCCGCCTGCTCTACGCCCGGGCCGGCGTGCAGCACCACCCCGAGTCCGGCCGGCCGGTGACCCCCCTCTCGCCCGGCCAGTTGCGACAGCTGCTGGCCAAGACCCTTGCCTCGCCCAAGGCCAAAAAGGCGAAGCATCTCTATCTCTGCGCCCCCCTCATCCGCGGCCGCAAGGGCCACCATGAACCCATTGCCAAGTGGATCGAGAAGCAGGGTTACGAGTTGATGCGGGCCGACGGCCGGCTGCTGCGCACCGACACCTTCCAGAAACTCGACCGCTACAAGGAACACGACATCGAGGTCGTCGTGGCCGACCTCAAGGCGGAAGACAGAAATCAGAAGTCAGAAGTCAGAAAACCCAAGGCCACGAAAGAGAATCTGACCTCTGACCTCCGACTTCTGGCCTCTAAGCTCGATCAGGCCCTCAAGCTGGGAAAGGGGTCATGCTTTCTCCTGGCACCCAGCGGCGAAGTCTTGAGCTGGTTCTCCACCACGCGCACCGACATCGCCAGCGGCGAGTCCTTCCCCGAGCTCGACCCGAAGCAATTCTCGTTCAACTCCCCGCGGGGCTGGTGTCCGACCTGCCGCGGCCACGGCCGCATTTACGACTGGATGCTCCAGCCCGACGAGGACGAGGAAATGTCCGACGAGGTCGCCGATGCGCTCCGGGCCTTCGATCCCGATGATCCGGCCTCGCACGGCAAGGCCTGCCCCACCTGCCACGGCGAGCGCCTCAACCGCATCGCCCGGGCCGTGAAACTGCCCGTGAAGCGCGCCGAGCCCATCACCCTGCCCGCGCTGCTCCGACTCGTACCCGAGGAGCTGATCGCCACCCTGCGCAACCTCCAGCTCGATGCGCGGACCGCGCTAATCACGCAGGATATCGTGCCGCAGATCGAGGAACGCCTGAAATTCCTCGCGCACGTCGGCCTCGGCTATCTCTCCCTCGAGCGCCCGACCGACACGCTTTCCGGAGGTGAGGCCCAGCGGATCCGGCTCGCCGCCCAGCTCGGTTCGAATCTCAGCGGTGTGCTCTACGTCCTCGACGAACCGTCCATCGGCCTGCATGCCCGCGACAACGACCGGCTGATCGACACGCTCCAGTCGCTCCGCGCCAAGGGCAACACCCTGCTCGTCGTCGAGCATGACGACGTGCTGATGGCCCGCGCCGACCGGATCATCGACCTGGGGCCCGGGGCCGGCGTCCATGGCGGCTCCGTCTTGGCCAACGGCACACCGGAGGAGATCAAGGCCAGCCCGTCCTCGCTCACTGGCCTGTTCCTCGCCAAGGGCATCCAGCATCCGCTCCGAGGATCGTATCGCGAAATCCCAACGCGTTCAAAGCGCGCTGGAATCAGCGCGCCCCACCCTGATTGGCTCGAGTTGACCGGCATCAATTACCGTAATCTCAAGGACCAGACCCTCCGGTTGCCACCCGGACGCCTCATCATGGCCTGCGGCCCGAGTGGCGCGGGCAAGTCCACCCTCTTCCGCGACATCCTCCATCCCGCCGTCACCTGCGCGATCAAGCACCGGAAGGCCAAACTCACCGGAAAGGACTTTGTTCGTAATACAAACATTGAGTTGGAGGCCGGTCGGGCTCCGTTCGCCTCGCTGACGGGCGCGAGCGGCTTTAAGTCGGTCATCGAGGTGGACCAGGCGCCCATCGGCAAGACCCCCCGCTCCACGCCGGCGACCTACCTCGGCATCTTCGACCTGATCCGCCAATTCTTCTCCACCCTGCCCGAGTCCAAGATGCGCGGCTACACGGCCGGCCGTTTCTCCTTTAACACCGCGGGGGGACGCTGCGATACCTGCTCCGGCGCCGGCCGCATCAAGCTGGAAATGGCCTTCATGGCGGATTCCTACCTGCCCTGCGACGGTTGTGGCGGCTCGCGCTTCGGCCCGGAGCTGGCCGACATCACCTGGAAGGGGAAGAACATCGGGCAGGTGCTGCAACTCACCTTCGACGAGGCGGCTGTGTTTTTTGATTTTCACTCCCAGCTCTCCCAGGTGTGCCGGCTGATGGTTGATTGCGGTCTCGGCTATCTCACGCTCGGACAGAGCAGCCCGACTCTCTCCGGCGGCGAGGCCCAGCGCCTCAAGCTCGTCACCGAGCTGACCAAGGGGCTGCAGACCTACAAGGAGCGCTCCTACAACATCGCCATCCGCAACCTCTACCTCCTCGAGGAGCCGACGATCGGCCTGCATCTCAGTGACTGCGAGAAACTCATCAAGGTGTTGCACAACCTCGTGGACCATGGGCACACCGTGGTCGTCATCGAGCATCACCTCGACCTGCTCGCCGAGGCCGACTACATCCTAGAACTCGGACCGGGCGGCGGACCGGACGGCGGCGAAATCCTCTACCAAGGGGAACTCGCCGGTCTGCTGAAGGTGAAACGCAGCCCGACCGCACCCTACCTGCGGGAGAAACTGAAAAGGTAAGGCGAGTCCTCCGGACGAGCCGCGGCTCATCGGGAACGATTCGCCCTACCCCAAGACCAGCGGCAGACTCGGGGAGATCTCCATCGCGAGGCCGGCCTTGTTGACGCCGCCCTGCTCGCGTTCGGCCCAGGCAGCGAAGGCAATCATGCCGGCGTTGTCGCCAGTGTGCTTGGGCTGGGCGCGGAGGAAGGGCACGTTGATCTGCTGTGCCGCCTTCTCGAGTTGGGCTTGCAGCGTCAGGTTGTTGGCCACCCCGCCCGAGAGCCCAAAGCTGCGGTAGGCGCCGCGCTCCAACGCGAGCCGGGCCTTGCGTACCAAGGCCTCGAACACCGCCGCCTGGTAGCTGGCGCAGAGGTCGGCCTTGCGGCGCTCGATCTCCTCCGGGGCCATCTTCTCCAGCTGGTAGCGGAGGCTGGTCTTGAGTCCGGAAAAACTGAACTCGAGCGTGGAGCGCTGGGCGACGGCCTTGGGAAAGGCAAAGGCCGCCGGGTTGCCCGCCGCGGCGAGTTTTTCCACCTGCGGTCCGCCCGGATAGCCGAGCCCGAGCAGCTTGGCCCCCTTGTCGAGCGCCTCGCCGGCGGCATCGTCCATGGTTGAGGCCAAGAGCGTGATGCGCCGCGACTCGTCGAGGGAAAACAGCGCGGTGTTGCCACCCGAGACCAGCAGGCCGAGGTGCGGCAGCAACTTGGCGAACTCCCCATCAAAGACGGCGGGATTGGCCGCGTGCAGGGCGATGAAAGGCGAGAAGGCGTGGGCGCGCAGGTGATTGACGCCCACGACCGGCTCCCGCCAGGCCAGGCCGAGGCTCTTGGCCGCCGCGAGGCCCATGGCCAGGCAAGCCGCGAGGCCGGGGCCGTTCGTCACCGCGATCCCGGTCACTTGGTCAGGTCTCACCGTCGCCAGCGCCCGCTGCAGCAACGGCCCGAAATGCGCGAGATGCTCCCGGCTGGCGAGGTCCGGCACCACGCCGCCGTAGGCCCCGTGGAGCGCGATCTGGCTGTGCACCCATTCGCCCGTGAGCCCAACCCTGGGATCAAAGACCGCGACCGCCGTCTCGTCGCAGGAACTCTCAAGCGCGAAAATCATTTGGTCTGCATGGCCAGCAAACCGGTCAGGACTTCCTCGGCGGCGGCGAGCTGGAGATCGTCGATGGACTTCTCGTTATCATCGGATGCCGCACTGAGCTCTGACCGTGTTTGTTGCACCCGGAGCCGGTTCTCGTCGTCGGGGCTGACCTCCAGCTCGACTTGTGGGGCGATGCCCTTCTCGTGAATCGTGATCCCGCTGGGCGTATAGTAGCGCGCCGTGGTGAGCCGGAGGCCCTCGCCGTTGTCCAGCTCGATGACGCTCTGGACGGAGCCCTTGCCGAAGGTCTTCTCCCCGACGATAACCGCCCGCTTCGTGTCGCGCATGGCCCCGGCGACGATCTCCGCCGCGCTGGCGGTGCCGCCGTTGACCAATATGGCCACCGGATAGGTGCGGCGGCGGTGGCCCCCGTGGGCGTGGTGATTGTCGCGCGATTCCGGGGTGCGACCCTGCGTGTAGACAATCAGCTCGTCCTTGTCGAAAAACTGGTCGCAGACCTCGATCGCCGCATCGAGCAGCCCGCCGGGATTGTTGCGCAGGTCGATGACGAGGGCGCGCAGCCCCTGCTGCTCCAATCCCTCGAGGGCGGTCTCGAATTCCTTCCCTGTGCGTTCGCTGAACTGGGTGATCTGCAGGTAGCCGATCTGGCCGGGCCGCAGGCTGGTCAGCCGCACGCTGTCGAGCCGGATGCGCTCCCGGCGCAGCAGGAAATCAAGGGCCTTGTTCTGGCTGGGGCGGAACACCGTGAGCGTGACGACGGAACCGGGTTCACCGCGCACGAGCTTGATGGTGCTGTCCAGGGTCGGTGTGACCAGCGGCTGGCCGTCGATCTTGATGAGCCGGTCGTTGCGGCGGAGCCCGGCGCGTTCGGCCGGGGTGCCGGGAATGGGCGCGACAATGACGACCTGGTTGTCCCGCTGCTCGACCTGGATGCCGACACCGGTGAAGGCGTTGGTCAGCTCCTCCTCGGTCTCGCGAAACTCGTCGGCCAGCATGAACCGGGAATGCGGGTCCAGTTGCGCCACCATGCCGTCGAGCGCCGCCCGGGTGAGGTCGGCATACCCGGCGGGGGTGTCGCCGACATAGTTCTCCTTCACCAGCTGCAACACATCCTTGAAATAACGCGCCTGCCGGTCGCGCTCCCGATCAGGCCACCAGCTCGGCGCGCCCGCGTGCCGGGCCGCAAATTGCGCCAAGCCGAAGCCGGCGGCGACCGCCACGAGGACAAGAACCAGACGTTTGAGCATGGAGGACAAGGTAATGGCGGAGTTAGACGACGTGACCGGCTCCGGCGAAACTAAAAAGCTTTTTGAGCATGGCTTTCACTGGGCACAAATGCTTGGCTTGGCAAATGGCTTCCTCGTCAGACTTTTATGAAATCTTCGCCGCAGAGCCAACTGCGACGACCGGGGTGTCCTTTGCCCGCTACATGGAGCTGGCGATGTATCATCCGACGGCGGGTTACTATACCCGGGACTTCAAGCGCGTGGGCCGCGACAACCGGGCTGACTTTTTCACCGCCACCTCATTCAACCCCGTCTTTGGCGAGCTGGTGGTGGCCGCCGCCGTCAAGCTGCTCTCGCCGGCGCGGCCGGCGGACCATGTCTTCGTGGAGATCGGGGCCGAGCCCGACGGCGGCATCCTGCGCGACATCCCCCACCCGTTTGCCTCCTACCGGACCATCTCGCTCGGCCAGCCGTTCACGCTGCCCGAAAACGCGGTCGTGTTCTCCAACGAACTGTTTGACGCACAACCCTTCCACCGGGTCGTCTGGCTGGCCGGCCACTGGCGCGAAGTGGGCGTGGCCCTGCACGGCCGGCATCTCCGCGAAGTTCTGCTGCCCGAGTTTACCCCCGAGCTGGCGGCGCACGCCGACCGCCTGCCGAAGCAGGCGGAGGAGCATTACCACATCGACATGCCGTTGCGCACGGTGCCCATGCTGGAGCGCATTGTCGGGCAGAAGTGGAAGGGACTTTTCATCGCCTTCGACTACGGCAAATACTGGCATGAACTGGCGGAGAACATCCCGTCCGGCACCGCCCGGACCTACCACCGCCAGAAGATGGGTAACGACCTGCTGGCCCGCCCCGGCAAGCAGGACCTGACCTGCCACATCTGCTGGGACTGGCTGGAGGACGGGCTCGGCCGGGCCGGATTCGGTGAGTCCAGGGTGGACTCCCAAGAGAGTTTTTTCATGAATTACGCGGCGGATACTCTGGCCGCGATAGCGAAGGCGGAGGCCAGCAGTTTCAGCCTGCGCAAACGGATGCTGATCCAGCTCCTGCACCCTGCCAACATGGGTCAGAAGTTTCAGGCCCTCCACGCTTTACGCAAATAAGCGATCCGACAGGGCGATTTCCAAAATTCCCTTGCTAAGCGAAAGGCCCGTCCTTTACTCCTCAACCTTTAACTCAAGAAACACCATGGCACGAATTTGCGCAATCACCGGTAAACGCCCCACAATGGGCAAGATCATCAACCGCAAGGGTCAGTCCAAGAAGAGCGGCGGCATCGGCACGCACGTTACCAGCCTGACCACCCGCAAGTTCCGCCCGAACCTGCAATGGATCAAGGTCAAGCTGCCCAACGGCGGCTCGAAGCGCATGTGGGTCTCGGTCAAGGCCATCAAGGCCGGCCTCGTCCAGAAAGCCTGAGTCTCCCTCACCCACTCCAAGCCCGCAGCCACCCGCTGCGGGTTTTTTCGTGCCCACTGGCGTCGCCACTGCGCCACCCGCCTGGCCAGGTCATGTTGCATTTTTTGGTCACAAGGCATGCGCAGCATTTCCAGTGGCAGATGAGCCTCGCCGCGAGTATGCTATCTCCAGAACGAGATTGGTCCCACGTCAGTACCGCCCGGGCAGTCCAACTGCCTTCAAGCCATCGACCCCATCCCCGCCATGACTACCTCCCATCCGTTTCTCCAGCAGGGCCTGTCCATCTTCAACGCCCAGCTGAAAGGTTCGTCGCAGCATTATCCCAGCCCGCACAGCGGCACCATCTATCCCTTCCTCACGATCTCCCGGGAGACCTGCGCCGGCGCCACCACACTCGGCCGGCATCTCCTGCCCCTGCTCAACGAGCAGATGGGCGAAGAGGACCGCAGCTGGATGTTTCTGGACAAAAACCTTATCAACCACGCCCTCACCCATCACCACCTGCCGGAGCAGCTCGCCGATTATCTGCCGGAGGACCGCATTTCCGAGATCAAGGGGATGATCGGGGAAATGGTCGGGCTGCACCCGCCGTTGTATGAGCTGGAACACCAGGTAGCCGATGCGATCCTGAATTTCGCCAAGCTCGGCCGCGTGATTCTTTCCGGCCGCGCCGCCCATCTGATCACCGGGAACCTGCCGGGCGGCTTTCATGTGCGGCTGGTGGCCTCGCTGGAGGCCCGCATCCGGCGCGCGCAGTTGAATTATCAGTGCGACCGGGCGACGGCATTGACCATGGTCAACGACAACGACAGTGCCCGGCAGCGGCACGTGCGGACCAATTTCGAGCAGAATCTCGATGATCCGCACACCTACGACCTTGTCATCAACACCGACCGGGTGACACCCACCACGGCGGCGCATCTGGTGCTGTCCGCCATGCAGGAACGCATGGCGGCCATCATGACTCCGGCCTGAACCGCATCCGGGCGGTCAGGAGGCCAGCAAGTCCTGGTATTCCCGGTGCCGTTCGATGAATTTTGCCACGTAGGAGCAGGCCGGCACGATGCGCCGGCTTGCCGCGCGAGCATCGGCCAAGGCCGCCCGCACCAGTTGTTCGGCGACACCCCGGCCGCGCAGCTCCGGCGGCACGAGCGTGTGGGTGAAAATCATCTGATCTCCGTTCAGTTCGTATTCGCACACGGACAGGTGCCCATCCACGACGGCTTCGTAGCGGCTGGCGCCGGGGTTGTGCTGCACTGGAATCGGCGCGGACATCATTTCGTCAGGGGTTTGCCGCGCATTTTCTCCAGGAGCAGGCCCAGTTCGTCACGTCCCTCGATGCGCATGACCCAGAGTAATCCGCCATACAGGGCGACCGCCAGCGGAATGAGAACGGCTATGACCAGGATGTCGTGGACCTTCGGGGCCAGGGTCAGGGCGGCAGCCAGCCTCAAACCACCCCACACCAGTGCACCCATCAGGACACTGGCGGCCGCAATCTTGCCGAGGTTGGGCAGGAGCGGGGCGAACCCGAGCCCCGGCATCCGGCGCGATAGCCGGACCTGCAGATAACACGCCTGCACCAGCACGGCCAGGGTGCTGGCCAGCGCCAATCCGACCGTGGAAAGCCACTCCATGAGCAGGATGCTGAGTACGAGATTGACCGCAAAGCTCAGGGCCGCGGCCCGCACCGGCGTGACGGTGTCCTTTAACGCATAGAAGCCGCGCAACGCCACCGTAACAAAGGACAGGAAGGGCAAACCCAAGGCATAGACTGCCAGCACGGGCGTCATCAGGAGTGTGTCGCCGGCGTGGAAGGCACCGCGTTGGAACAGCAGCCGCACAATCGGCTCGCTGAGCAGGGCCAGCCCGACCGCCGCCGGGATGTTGATCACGAGCACCAGCCGCAGACCCTTGTGGTAGTCCTCGCCCAGCCTCGCCCAGTCGGACTTGGCGGCATGGCGGGCAAACAGCGGGAAGATCACGGTCGTGATGGCAACCGTGAACACCCCGATGGGCAGTTCCATGACCCGGGTGGCGAGGTTCAGGACCGAGGCCGCATGGTCATTGAGCGACAGGCCGATGAAGCGGGAGACCGAGATGTTGATGAGATAAATGGCGGAGCCAATCACGGTCGGTCCCATCAGGCGGAGGATCTCCCGCACGCGGTCGTCGGGCTGCAGGTCGAACCGGGGCCGCCAGCCCTCGCCCCACAACACGCCGGCCGGCACAATCATCTGCATGAATCCCCCGAGCATGACGCCGCCGCAGAGGAGATTCATCCGCGCCGCGTCACCCCACGACCACCAGCCGCCGAGCAGCAGCGCGCCGATGATCGAGAGGTTCAGCCAGACCGGGGACAGGGCCGGCTCGCTGAAGCGCCCGAGCACCTGGCAGGCCGCGCTGAATGCCGCCGCGAGGCAGACAAACACCATGTAGGGAAACAGCATGACCGCCAGGTTGGCGCCCAGCAGCAGCCGCTCCGCGGTATCGGCCTCCAATCCGAGTCCGCCCGCCCCGCGCAGCAGCACCCCGGCGTTGGCGCAGACCAGCACGGCCAGGGTCACCAGCGCCACGGTCACGACCAGCAGCCAGCTCGACACCTTGCTCAGGAGGGCAAAGGCCGCGGCTCGCTGCCGATGCTCAAGCTCATGCGCCAGGGTCGGGATGAACGCCGCCGTCAGCGCCCCCTCGCCCAGCAGGCGGCGGAATAGATTGGGCAGGGTGAAGGCCGAGACGAAGGCCGAGTTCAATACGCTGGTGCCGAACACCGCGGCTATGAACCCCTCGCGCACCAAGCCGAGCACCCGGGAAACCACGGTGGCCGTGGCGACCGTGCTGATGTTTTTCAGGTTCCGGGACACAGGGAAATTTCAGGCGCTCGTTCGGAGCAAACTTCACTCTGGGCCGGGTAGGCCGGCCAGCCGTGGCCTGGGCACAGGCTGGTTACTGTACGGTGAGCTTGAGGGTGTCACCCTCGATGGTCACGTCGGTGAGCTTGGCCCACGCGGAGTTGATCGCATCCGGGGCCTTCTTTTTGTCGATCAGGTGGGAGACCAGCGGGCCGGCCACGGCGGGCAGGAGGTGCACCGGGCAGGAACCGAGGAACACGGTCTGGGGAGAATAGACGAACCGGTCGCCGGATTTCACCATGACCCCCGTGGTCAACAGCGTCACCTCCTTGGTAAGGCCATACCAATTGAGGACGCACTTGACGCCGATCTGCATCTTACCGTCCCGAATTCTGAAGTTCGGGGTACCGGGATTGAAAATGCCGTTCAATGCGGCCGTGTTCTCAGCGGGCTTGTCGCCCGGCTTGGCCGGCTTGGCGGCGGGAGCCGCCGGGGCGGCAAAGGCTGAAACCGCCCAGGCATTCAGCTCGTCCTCAACGACCACGATGCTGGTGCCGGCGATGAACTGCTTTTGCTTGGCCGTCCAGGTACGGCTCTTGGCGTTGGAATCACCCCCGAGCAGATGATAGACCGTGCCCTGGACCTGCTTGTCCTTCGGGGGCATTTCCTTAACCGGCACAACCGGCTTCAAAAACACGAGGAAGACGCAGGCGGCGAGCACGCCGGCAATGAGGCCGAGCACGGCCCCGAGCGCCACTTCGGTCAGGCTCGGGCCATAGAGGGCTTTTTCGATTTTCTTGTCAGCCATGTGAGGGGTTTATTTCGCCGCGGGGGTGGCCGCTGGCTTGGTTTCGGTAGGCTTGGCGGAAGCTGGTTTTTCGCCGGACTTCTTCTTGTAGTCGGTGATATAGAAGCCCGTGCCCTTGAAAATCAATCCCGCTCCGCCGCCGACCTTGCGCTTCAGGCCGGCCTTGCGGCAGGCCGGGCACTTGGTCAACGAGGCATCCTTCATCGAATGGAAGGCCTCGAGCTCGTGGCCGCACTTGGTGCAGACATATTCGTAGGTGGGCATCGGATCTTTCCCCTGATTGAAAGGGCGGCCGACCGCAAGGCGAGCCTGTTCTCGCCGCAACTCCCGCTTAACAATCCATTTGCCAATCATGCTTCCGGGAGGGAAATTCCCGCTCACCCGTGGAATTTGACGCCCAGTTCCAAGTCTACCGCGACCGGGTCGAGCAAGGGCTCGACCGGTTGGTGCCGTCTGATGCGACCCGGCCCGCGCGGCTGCACGAGGCGATGCGCTACGCCCTGCTCGGGGGCGGCAAGCGCTTGCGTCCGGTCCTGGTCCTGGCCACCGCCGACCTCTTTGGCGCCGGTCCCGACGCCCTCCCGGCAGCCGTCGCCCTGGAATGCATCCACACCTACTCGCTGGTGCACGACGACCTGCCCTGCATGGACAACGACGACCTGCGTCGTGGCCGACCCACCACGCACCGGCAGTATGACGAGGCCACGGCGCTGCTCGCCGGAGACGCCCTCCTCACCCTCGCGTTTCAGCTCATCGGCCGCCACTACCGCTCGCATCCGGATCTCGCCACCGCCCTGACCCGGGAAATCGCCGACGCCGCGGGCAGCGAAAGGCTCATCGGCGGCCAGATGGAAGACCTGCTGGCGGAAAAAAAGACCGGCACTACGAACTCCGAGCTTGAGTACATCCATCTCAACAAGACCGCGGCTATGATCACCGTCTCCCTCACCGCTGGCGGACTGTGCGGCGGGGCCAATGACCAGCAGGTGGATGCGCTCCGCACCGTGGGCCGGCATCTGGGCCTGGCCTTCCAGATCATTGATGATGTCCTCGATACCACGGCCGACACCACCACGCTTGGCAAGACCGCCGGCAAGGATGCCCGCGCCGGCAAGGCAACCTACGTCAGCCTCCACGGACTGGAGGACTCACGGAAGCTGGCGCGGGAGTACACCGCCGCCGCCCTCGCGACTCTCTCCACCCTGCCCCGCGACAAGACCTTTCTCACCGGATTGATAGCCTCACTGGCTGATCGCCTCCGCTGACCGGCCATGGCCTCCCAGCGGCAGGATTACATTCTGCGACAGATCGACCTGCTCAGGCAGTTCGTCGCTCGACTCGCGGGCAAACGTCCCGACCTCGAGCTGGAAGAAGCGCTGCTGCTCTCGTTTCACCTGCAGGAAAAGCTCTTCCCTCTTCCGCCGGCCCAGTTTCTGCGCCTGGCCTTGCCCGACCAGATTTCCGCACTTCGGCGCAGCGAGTCAGCCGCGGATGCGCGGGACAAGTGCCTGGCCTATGCCGCGCTGCTGGCCGAGACCGCCGCACTCTACGACTACAAGGGTCGGGACGATCTGGCGGCAGGCGCCCGGCAGATGGCGCTCTATGCCGCACTCAGTCTTGCCCTGGAGGATCGCACCGATGCAACCGCCGGTGTGCTGATTGACCGCTTCGTCGCGGTGCTGGATCCGTCGGGTCTCCATGCCCCGGTGGCGGAGCTGCTCGCGGACTATCGCCGGACCACCTAGCGTGGGGCAAATTCTACCGGGTCGCCGGGACCACGGTAAGTCCTTCGAGCAGTTCCGTGATATCACCTTCGACCCCGGGGTATGACTTTTCGGTGGCCCAGCCGCGCAATTGCACCGAGCCCTCCGGCCCGCTGTAGAAATAACCGTGGTTCACGTAGGTCACCCGCTCCACCCGGGCGGCGAACTCCAACTCCGCCAGTTCCACGGTGCCGCGCAATTTCAGCCGGTGCTGCCTCACGTTGACCGACTCCGCCGCCAACCGGGCCGTGTCGAGCACCGCGCGCACGATGTCGCCCCCCTCGACGGGGTGATCCTCGACGATGAACTGCGCCTCGGCCTGCTGATCGGGTCGCAGCAGGCTGATGACCCCCGCCTCCTGGTCCGCCGGGTCGCGGTACCAGCGCGTCGCGTCGTAGCGCAGACGGAAGCGGCCCGCGGCCAGTTCGCGCCAACGGGCGTCGGCCGCCACTACCCGGGCGTCCAGGTATTCCGGCCGCACTTGGACGCTGTTGAGGAACTGGGCCGCGCGCCCGGCGCCCGGTGCGCCCAGCTCGGGCCACTCTGCGCTGGCCATATACAGCACCGACCCGATGACCACGAACCGGATCTCGCGGATGCTCTTTTCCCGCCGCTGGGCGATGACCAGTTTCCTGCCCCCGTAGGGCCCGATCGTGAAACCTTCAGACCCCATGGTCTGGCCGGGTCGGGAACGGAGCAGGTCATTGAATGACTTGTCGTACAGCGCGGCCTCCTCCCCGGGCAGCAGGGCCAGGGGATATTCGAACCGCGCCAGCAGGTAGTGTTCACCACCCTGCTCCCAGAAAAAACGGTGTACCTTCACATCGCCCTGGGGCGAGGGTGTCAGGATGCCGTCCGTCTTGGGCTGGTCGGGAAAGCGGGCTTCGATCGCCCAGCGGGGCTCGGCGAGGAGATAATCAGCCAAGGCCGGGCCGTTCGCGCCCAGGAGGCACAAAAAACAGACGGCTTGCTTGGAAGGACTCATGCGTGGACCCGGGTGGAACGCGTCGCTTGGACGCGCTTCCCGGGCAGTTCAAGCAAACCCGTCCTGTGGCCGGGTTCCACCCTTTAGTACAGGGCCCCCTCAGCTGGCCGCATCCGCCGCCTTGACCAAGTCGATGAACGACCGAGCCTCAAGGGCAGCCCCGCCGATCAGCCCGCCGTCAATGTCCTTCTGGCTGAGCAGTTCGGCGGCGTTGGCGGGCTTCATGGAGCCACCGTAGAGGATGCGGACCTTCTGTGCGAGCGGGGCGCCGTACAGCTTGGTCAGCAGGTCCCGGATGAACGCGTGCACTTCCTGCGCCTGGGCGGTGGTCGCCACTTTCCCCGTGCCGATGGCCCATACGGGCTCGTAGGCGATGATGACACTGGTGACCTGCTCCGCGGTCACGCCCGCCAGACCGCCCTCGACGTGACGTTGCACGACGGTGAGCGTCGCGCCAGCCTCGCGTTCCGCGAGGGTCTCGCCGACGCACAGGATGGGCTTCAGCTGGTTGGCCAGCGCGGCCACGACCTTCTTGTTGATGAAGGCATCAGTCTCGGCGAAATACGTGCGGCGCTCGCTGTGGCCGAGAATGACATGGGTGACGAAGAGCGCGCGCAGCATCTCCGCGGAAACCTCGCCCGTGTAGGCCCCACTCTTCTCCGGGTGCATGTTCTGAGCGCCGAGCTTAATGCTCTGGCCTTCCAGCGAACGGCCGACGCTTTCCAACGCCGTGTGGGGCGGGCAGAGCACGATGTCCACCGTGGCCTCGCGGCCGACCTCGGCCACGATGTCCTTGGTGAGGGCGACGCCGTCGGCGGCGGTCTTGTTCATCTTCCAGTTACCAGCGATGACTTTTCTACGGATCATGGTGTTGGGTGTGAGCCGGGGGTTATCCCCGACAATGCGCCGGGGGTAAAGCCAGACCTACAAATTATTTTTCGAGGAAGGCGACGCCGGGGAGCACCTTGCCCTCGAGGAATTCGAGGCTGGCGCCGCCCCCAGTGGAGCAATGGGTGACCTTGTCAGCCACCTTGAATTTCTTGGCCGCCGTGGCGGTGTCGCCACCGCCGACAACTGTCGTGGCGCCCTGGGCGGTCGCCTCCGCGATGGCCGCGGCCATCGCCTTGGTGGCCCCGGCGAACTTCTCGAATTCGAACACCCCCGGGGGCCCGTTCCAGACGATGGTCTTGGAGGCGAGGATGGTCTGGCGGTAGAGCTCGATCGACTTCGGGCCGGCATCGAGGCCCTGCCAGCCCTCGGGGATATCCTCGCCGACCACCTGCGTGGCGGCATCGGCGGCGAACTTGTCCGCCGCGAGGAAGTCGACCGGGAAGACGAGCTTCACGCCCTTGGTCTGCGCCTTGGCCACAAGTTCCTGCACGATCTTGGCGCCCTCGGGATCGAAGAGGCTCGCACCGATCTGCTTGCCGAAGACGACCTTCTTGAAGGTGAAGGCCATGCCGCCGCCGATGATCAGGATGTTGGCCTTGTCCAGGAGGTTGTTGATGAGGGGAATCTTGTCCGCGATCTTGGCCCCGCCCAGGATGGCGAGCAGCGGGCGGACCGGGTGGTCGATGACCTTGGCGAAGGCCTTGAGCTCGGCTTCCATCAGGAAACCGGCGGCCTTCTGCGGCAGGGCCACGCCGACCATCGAGCTGTGGGCGCGGTGGGCCGTGCCGAAGGCGTCGTTGACGAACACGTCGCCGAGCTTCGTGAGGCTGGCGCGGAACGCGGCCACGGCGGCGGGGTCGGCCTTCTTCGAGGTGCCGTCCTCTAGCTTCACTTTGCCCTCCTCCTCAATGTGGAAACGGAGGTTCTCCAGCAGGACCACGGTGCCAGGGGCCAGCTTGGCGCAGGCCGCCTCGACCGCCGGGCCGACGCAGTCGTCGAGGAAGGTCACCTTCCGGCCCAGAAGCTTCTCCAGCTCAACCGCCACGGGCTTCAGCGAGAACTTGGCGATCTGCTGGCCGTCGGGCCGGCCCAGGTGCGACATCAGCACGATCGAGGCGCCCTGCTCGAGGACGTACTTGATCGAGGGCAGCGCGGCGGCGATGCGGGCGGTGTTGGTGATGACGCCGGTCTGCTTGTCCTGCGGGACGTTGAAGTCGACGCGCATGAGGACGCGCTGGCCGGCGAGCTTGAGGTCACGGAGCGATTTGAAGTTGGACATGGGAAAAAATTAACCGCGGATCACGCAGATGAGACGGATTTTCGTTGGGAGAATTTATCCGTGCTCATCCGCGCCATCCGCGGTCGTGTTTAAGGTTTTTTGGCTTACAGCTTCGCGGCGATCTTCTGGGTCAGCTCGACGACGCGGTTGGAATAGCCCCACTCGTTGTCATACCAGCTGACGAGCTTGAAAAACTTGCTGTTGAGCTCGATGCCGGAGCCGGCGTCGAAGATCGACGAGGCCTTGTGGTGGATGAAGTCCGACGAGACGACCTCGTCCTCGGTGTACTCCAGGATGCCTTTCAGGTAGGTCTCAGAGGCCTTCTTCATGGCCGCGCAGATCTCCTTGTAGGAGGTTTCCTTCGTGGTCTTGACCGTGAGGTCGACGACGGAGACGGTCGGGGTCGGCACGCGGAAGGACATGCCGGTGAGCTTGCCCTTGACCGCCGGGCACACGAGGGCGGTGGCCTTCGCGGCGCCGGTGCTGGCGGGAATGATGTTCTGCGCGGCGGTGCGGCCGCCCTTCCAGTCCTTCTTGGAGGGGCCGTCCACGGTCTTCTGCGTGGCGGTGTAGGAGTGGATGGTCGTCATGAGACCTTCCTCGATGCCGAAGCCTTCCTTCAGGAGCACGTGCACGACCGGCGCAAGGCAGTTCGTGGTGCAGGAGGCGTTGGAAATGAGCTCGTGCTTGGCCAGGTCGAGCTTGTCGTCGTTCACGCCGAGCACGACGGTGATGTCCTCGTTCTTGGCCGGGGCGGAGATGATGACCTTCTTGGCGCCGGCCTTGATGTGGCCGTAGGCGCTCTTCGGGTCGTCTTTCTTGCACTCGGTGAACAGGCCGGTGGACTCGATCACGAGCTGGACGCCCAGCTTGCCCCACGGGAGCTCGGCGGGGGTCTTGGCGGAAACGACGAGGATGTCCTTCCCGTTGACCACCAGCACGTCGTCGTCGGCCTTGTCCGGCGAGGACTTCTTGGACGACACCGTGCCGGCAAAGCGGCCCTGGGTGGAGTCGTATTTGAGGAGGTAGGCCAGGTTGTCGGCCGGGACGATATCGCCGACGGCGACAACATCGAGCTTGGTGCCGAGCAGACCCTGCTCGACCAAGGCGCGGAAAACGAGGCGGCCGATGCGGCCGAAACCATTGATTGCTACTTTGACAGCCATATTAGGTGTGGGTTGATGGACGTTGAGAATGACGACTGAAATGCCCGCCACGGGCTTTGGCAAGTGCGATGCTGGGATTGGGCCGGAATCTGCGCAGCAGTGGGCATTATTTGCGTAATAAACAGTGGGCCGGGCGCCGTTAGTTGCAGATCCACAGGCTGCAACCCAATCCGGGCACAAACACCCCCGCCGAGGACAACTGGCCCGGCGCCGGCCGGCTCTCGGCGTAGAAACACTCGTGATCGGCCAGCAGTTCCCACGCCCATCCGGCGTATTCACCGATGGGGATCAGGGTGTCGTCAATGTGGGGGTTGACCACAAACATGAGCCGCTGCGGCCCCTGGCTGCCGTCGGCGTTGTAGATGGCGACGAGCGCCGGCTGCCCGCGCGAGGAGAAGCACTGGAAAAAGCCCTCGGAGGGACGCGACCATTGCCGCAGCAACTGCCCGCGGGCGGACCGGCGGAAGGCGATCCAGTCGGCAAAGTACCGGTGGGTGGCCGGGTAGCGCGCCAGCCGGTGGTAATCGAGCGCGTTGAGGTCGCCGCGCTGGTAGGTGTTGTTCATGCCGTGCTTGGCGCGCAGGAAATCCTGCCCCTCCGCCAGCAGCGGGATGCCGACCGAGGCCAGCAGGATCGCCGCCATCAGGTGCGTGCGTTGCCGGTCGTGCTGCGTAGGATGCGAACCGTTGTGGTCCGGGTTCTCGGTGATGTTGTCGAGCCAGGTACGGTCGTCATGCGACTCAGTGTAGTTGACCGTCTGCGCCGGCCAGTAGGCGAAGTGCCACGGCGAGCCCTTGAGGAAATACTCCAGCGAATCCGCCCCACCCCGGCCGTGCACGTAATCGCGCAGGAAATCTCGGTAGTTGTCGTTCCAGGAGGCGAAGCCCGTCGGCCGCAGCGCTGCGGCGATGTGGCCGCGGAAGCTCCACGGCTCGGCGATGAGGATCACGTCGGGCTTCACCTGCTTCACCGCGGCCTCGATTTCGCGGAGGACGTCCACGCCGATCAGCTCGGCCAGGTCGAAGCGGAAACCGTCCACCCCGTAGACCTCGATCAAGTGGACGAGGCTGTCGATGATCAGCCGCTTGGCCATGGCCGAGCGGCAGCGCACGTCGTTGCCGCAGCCGCTCCAGTTCGCCAGCGCGCCGTCATGGCCGAGTTCGAAGTAGTACAGCTTGTCGATGAACATCAGGTGCGCCGGCTCGCCCACGTGGTTGTACACGACGTCGATGACCACCGCCATGCCCTGCCGGTGGAACGCCGCCACCAGTTCCTGCAGTTCCTTGACCGGTGAGGCCCCGGCCGGGTCGAGGCCGTAGGCGGCCGAGGGCGCGAAGAAGTTCGTCGTCATGTAACCCCAGTGATATTCCTCGCGGGACCGGTTGTCGGCCTGGTGGACCGGCTGCAGCTCCACGCAGTTCACGCCGAGCCGCTTCAGGTAGAAATCGGGGCTCTCCACCCATTTTCTCAACCCGGAGAAGCCGAGCCGCTCGTCGGCGGTGAGCGGCAGGGGCGCCTGGGCGGTCAGGTCCCGCACATGCGCCTCGACCATCACGAGGTCCTGCCAAGCGGGCGTGGGGAAGGAACGGTCGCCCGACCCGACCCACGCCGGGTCGAGCACAATGCCCGGGCCCTCGCGGCCGACCGTGGCCCGCGCGTAGGGGTCGAGGATCTTCTGGCCGGGGTGGAAATGACCGAACACGTCGTGCGGCCCGCTGACCGAGTACCAGTAATACCAGCCGTGCAAATTGCGGTTGAGGTGCGCCTCCCACACCCCCTGCCAGCCCCCCTCCTCCGTCTTCCGTTCCAGCTCATAGCCGAAG
>Ga0255338_1002341_pt1 | contig 28513 bp, 37 predicted proteins | sample MeOH1_35cm_T4_19_FD_203715 | JGI IMG/M metagenome (GOLD analysis project Ga0255338, IMG submission 203715) | Sandy soil microbial communities from University of British Columbia, Vancouver, Canada - MeOH1_35cm_T4_195 | ecosystem: Engineered > Artificial ecosystem > Sand microcosm > Unclassified ...
CGTCGCTGGCTCGTCGTCGCTCGCGGTTGCATCCCGCCGCCGCGTGTGGCGGTCGTCGCCCTGCTGCTGGTCGCGGCGCTCGTTGGCTCCGTCGCCGCCCAGACGCTCCCCGTCGCCCATTGGAAGATGGACGAGGCGAGCGGCAACCTCGTCGACGTCGTCAACGGTTACAACCTGGTTGAAACCAGCGGCACGATGGACGCCGCGACCGGCAAGGTCAACGGCGGGCGCGATTGGGAAGCGACGACAGACACCGAATATGCCGAGATCGCCGACAACGCGGATCTCTCGGGCGGTAATCGCACCTTCGGCGGCACATTTTGGGTGCGCCCAGAAACCGTCAGCGGCGTCATTGCCGACAAGGGCTGGCAGGCCGCGAGCGATTCGAGCCGCGAGTGGGTGCTGTGGTTCAACACGACCACCACGATCCGCTGGACGATGCAGAACGGCGGCTTCGTCCGCGACCTCACGTCGACGACGCCGAGCATCTCGACCAGCACCTGGTATTTCGTCGCCTTCTGGTACGACGCCAATACCGACCTGATGAACCTGCAGATCAACAACGGGACGCCCGTCACGCAGGCCGACACGCTGGGGAGCTTTGACGGGACGCGCTCGTTTCGACTGGGGGCGTCGCCCGGCCAAACGCTCTACATGGACGGCATTCTCGACGAGTTTAGCTGGTTCGCGGGCAACTTCCCCGACTCGACGCAGCGCACCCTCATGTACAACTCCGGCAACGGCTTGGCCTATCCCTGGTCGAGCCAAACCGCTGTCCCGAAAATCCTGCTGCAGTTGTCAGATCGGCTGCAGAAGCAAGAGCGCCACTTCGCCACTTACGGGGTCTACGCCTTAGCGCCATGAAATACCTAGCTTCCATTCTCGCTCTGTTGGTCGCCATGCCGGCGGCCTTCGCCGATCGCACCTACACCGCGGGCTCGACGGATAAGAGCGCCTACGTCCGCATCATTGACGCGACCGACGGCTCCGCCGAGACGGGCGTCACGAGCGCCACGAGCGGCCTGGACCTGGAATACGTTCGCACCGGCGCCGCGGCCGTCGACCTGACCGAAAGCGATCTTGGCTCGGCTGGGGCGGCTCACACTGATGGCGGCATCATTCACGTCGGCGGCGGACGCTATCGAGTTGACCTGCCCGACCTCGCCTTCCGCCCCGGAGTCCCCAACGTCGACGTGCAAGGCGTGGTGACGGGGATGATCGTCGTTCCCGAGACGATTAGCCTCGCGCCCGAGGCGCCGGCCCAAATTCCCGGCCTGCTGTTCTGGATCGAGCCGCGACTCGGCGGCCTCTACCAAGACTCGGCGGGGACCGCCACGCCCGCGACGGCGAACGACGACCCCGTCGGCTTTGCTCCCGATCTGTCGGGCAACGGCTTTAACGCGACTCAAGCGACTGCCGGCAACCGCCCGCTGCGGAAGACGTCGGGCCTCAGTTCCGCCTACGTCAGCATGTTGTTCGATGGCAGCAACGACAACCTGACGCTAGGGGCGACCGTCGGCAACATCCAAGGCAACGCGACCTCGACGCGCGTCTACGTCGTCCAGCCCGTGGCCGTCGATGGCTTCCGTATTCTCGGCTACAAGGCCGGGCCGGTGAGCGACGACATTAACGCCGCGACGACGCTGTTCCCGAGCGGAACGGTCGGCGCGAGAGTGATTCGCGACGCTTACTCGGGATCTTCAGGGACCGGGCCGGGGGCAATCGCCGCCGCGACGCCCTACCTGATCGTCGTCCAGCAAAAGGTCGAGTACCTCGGCAACGGCACAACCGCGTCGAACACGATGAAGATGATCCATGAGCGGATTTGGATCAACGGCCATTTGGCGAGCGACCAGTATCAGACCGCGACCGCGTGGAGCAACGCGACTGAATGGACGCTTGGCGGGGCCGGCGCGTCGTTCCCAACGACCGGCCATATGAGCTTGGCGTGCGCCTACGCGGGCGACGTGTCGGAAGATCAGTTGAACCTGCTGGGAACCTACGTTGCTAAAAACTACGGGATTGCCGTTGGCGACCATCGACCGCCGGCCCGTACCGGCCTGCCGATCGGGACGTTCTTCGTGGGCGACTCGCTCACCAAAGGCATCGGGGCCAGCGGACACCCTTGGCCGCTGACCGTCTCTCGGCTGCTTTCCGACAAGTTCGTGACCGTCCCGCATAATTTTGGGATTTCTGGCCTGAGCATCGTCGACGCCGATACGAACCTGCGGCCCGTGATGGTTCCGGGCGAGAACTTCGCGTTTTTCTTTTTGGGGACGAACCCCCTTGGCTCGGGGACGACTGCCGCAACGGCCTACGCGCAACTGAAGGCCGAGTGCCAGGAGTCGGACGCGCTGAGGATACGGAACATCGTCATCACCATCCCCGACCGCAACGCGGGTTTCAGCGGGGGCATCGATACCGCCTCATTCGAGACGGCACGACAGGCGTTCAACGCCCTGGTTGTCGCCAACGCCGTGAGCGAAGGCTGGGCCGACTACGTCATTGACATTGGTTCTAGCACGACGCAAGAGATCAACGGCGTGACGCATACGTTCACGCCGCTCAGCGACCCTAACGCCGCCAGCGATACAAACTACTTTTCGGACGGGACGCACATTGCCATCAGCGGGCAAAACATCATCGCCGCGGCTGGAGCCGATGCGATTCGCGAGCTTGCCGGCGACACGACCAACCTAGCCAACCGAACGACGATCGTGGCTCTGCCTGCTGACGCTGCGCCCGGAGCATCGGGCGGCGTGCTGATCGCCGGAGCCAACGCGGCGACGACGTTCTCGACGCTCACCTCTACCGGGGCGTTCACCATCAACGGGACAAGCATGGCCGCCCAAACGGGCGACAGCTTCGCTCGCATCGGGCCGACCGGAAGCGGGCTCACGACGCTGGCCACGCAAGCCACGCTCAATAACGTGCAGACTACCGTCAATGCAACGTCCGCGGTGATGAGCGTGGCGGGGCCTGAGGTAACGTCGATCAAAGCGACGACCGACGCCCTTGATCCGCTGCTGCCTGCGACCACGATTGCGGCTGAAGCGGACCTAACTGGCATTGGCGGCACGTCCCAGCCACGCATCAACCGCAAGCCATCGCCATTTACCACGATCCAAGTCAGCCGCAGAGCAGACGGAACTTATAAATGCTATCCGCCCATCAGGCTCACTGCAGGCCCAGTCAATAACGTCTATGCCTTCATTGATATGAGCCCTTTGTTCGGCAAGGAGGACTTCGTCGAGACGGTAGGCGAGGCCACAATCTCGGCAGGCAGTGTTACGCAGGGGGCAGAGAAAGGCCCTCGCGATTACTACGCGGTGACTGAGTTGGACGGCACAGTAGACGTTGACTGTGAGATCACATTGCCGGTGACGATGGAGAGTGGGACGACTGTGGACGTGGTGTTCGATGTGGAGGTGTTGGGTGATTGAAGCACGCATTAGCCTCACAATGACAGACGGTCGAGAGTTCGCATCGCGACTCGAATTGCCTTCGGATGAATACGACCAAGAGCAAGTGAAGTCGATCCTTGAGGCCCATTGGAGTGGCGTGGCGAGCGATGTGCTGCGATGCAAACGCCTTCCTGCTGACCCAAGCGCAAGGAGTTAGGGCGATGCTGACGCGACGTAAGTCCTTATGGATGGGGGGGCCGGGGGGCCTTGGGTCCTTCCGGAACCACCCCGGGCAGTGTGGCGTAGCCGCGATCAACCCACTTTTTTACACACATGGTTTGTAAGTCCGGTAGTAATAGCACCTTAGGTCAAGTCATTGGAACGCCTCCACCATACGATCCGTCCGACGAGGCCTGGACGACTCTCCAAAAGCTCGCAAAGCAGCTTGGAATCGGTCGCGCCATGCTCGATCGCATCCGAACGCAATTTGGCCATCGATTTGAACACTCGACCGGCAGTGGACGTGCGGCACGGATTTATATCTACGCTCCACTCTGGTTGCCCGAGTGGGCTGCTTGGAAGAGCGATCCCAGACGGGTCAACGGAAAGCCTTCCGGAGGAATCGATCACAAGGACCGAAGGGAGCGGGCCAACGCCGACAAGGCCGAGCTTGAAGTCGAGAAGCTCCGCGGGGAGTTAGTTCACGTCAGCGACGTCCGGTATGGGTTGATGCGAATCGCGGACAAGCTCCGCGACAAGTTGGGCTTGTTGGGGCGATTCAGCACCGAGGCTCAAAGGATCATGGTTGACGCCCTCGACGAACTGGCAAAGGAAGGCGATTCGATCTTCGAAGTCAATGGCTACAGTCACGACCAAGCGACGGACGGCGAAGTATGAGGCGTTTGCGGACTTCTTCGTTCGTTGCCGCCCGCGGATTCCGTTGTCGCATCGTGAGTTTGCCGAGAGATTCATCCGATTGGCGACTGGCCCCTATGCCGGGCAGCCGTTCCGCGTCGATCGCCAGCCGTTCACGGGCCTTCTATTCGACGAACTGGACTCGGGCCGGTGGCCGGAGATTCACATTACGGGGCCGTCGCAGTCGAGCAAGACGCTCTCTGGATTCGTGATTCCAACCCTCCGCGACGTGGTTGAACTGAAAGAAGACGTGTTGATTGGCGTTCCGGAAGCAGACATGGCAGCGGACAAGTGGGATAAGGATTTCCTGCCCACGCTGCGAGAGTCCCCGGATCTGATGTGGCTGATTCCGGACAAAGGCCCGGGCAGCCGTGGCGGACGCATCAAAGACCGCGTGACGCTTGGCAATGGCGTCGATATCAAGATCATGTCCCGCGGCGGTCAGGATACCGCAAAGGCCGGCTACACTGCCCGTCGAATCCGCGTGACAGAGTCCGCCGGCTTCTCTCAAGCCGCCGAGGCGAGTGTGGAGGCTGATCCGCTCCGGCAGCTGAAGGCTCGGCAACGATCGTTTCGGCGTGCCGAGCGGAGCCTGATCGTGGAAGGAACGATCACGGTCGAGGAAGAGTTGCCGTACCGGGCGCGCGGAAATGACGATGACGACAAGCTAATCAGCACTCGCTCGCGAATTGTGTCGCCCTGCCCGTTCTGCGGAGAGTACATCTGCCCCGGTCGCAATCATTTAGTCGGCTGGCAGGATGCTGAAACGGAGCAAGAGGCGACTGATCGGGCGTGTTTTATCTGCCCGGCATGCTCGAAGCTCATCAACGACGAGATGCGACGCGCTTCGATGGCGGAATGCCGTCTTGTTCATTGGGGGCAGTCGGTCGACAAGAACGGCCGAGTTGTCGGCGACCTACCGCCGACTTCGACGCTGTGGTTCCAGTGGCACGCCTGGCACAACTTGCTGCTGGACGCGGCCGACACGGCGATTGACGAATGGAAAGCCTCGCAACTCGAAGAAGGGACGGCTGAGCGCGAAAACGCCGAGAAGGAACTGTGTCAGTTTGCTCATAGCGTTCCGTTTAAGTCGAAGCTGGCTGAAAACGAGCCCTTGAGCGCGCAAGTCGTCCGCAAGCGAACCGACGAGTGGCGGAAGAATCTGCTGCCGGCGGATACGGTGAAGGTCACGATCGGCGTCGACGTCGGCGATTGGACGGCTTGGTGGGTCGCCGTCGCGTTTCGCGAGAACGGCCAATTGCACGTTCCGGCCTATGGCGCCTTTGACGTGAAGCGGCAGGACAACGACGAGCTCGCAACCAGAATTATTCGGTCGTTGACGGAGTTCAATGAGTCGACTGTGCTGGCGGGCTTCCCCGTAGAAGGCAGTGACGGCCTTCGGTTGCCCGACGGCGTCGGCGTCGACATTGGTCACATGCCGGACGAGGTCACTGCTGCGGTGCGAACGTTCGGCCGGGGCTGGAGCAATCGCTGGAAGCCGATGCGCGGCCGCGGCGGTTCGCGGCGCCAAGTCGGCAAGAACAACGGCGGCTACAACCATCCGATGCAGGTGAGCCAGGCCCGTCCGCTGGTGGGCAATCAGTGGTTCGCGGAGCTGAACCTCCACCGGCGGCTGTTCGAAGTCACCTTCAACGCCGATTACTGGCTCTTGCACATGCAAGATCGCCTGCGCGCGACGCCCGGCAGCAAGGGGGCGCTGACGCTCTACAAAAAGGACATGCCCAACGAGCATGATCGCGTTTCGAATCATTGGACCGCCGAGCAATTGAAGCGAAGTTGGGACCCAACCAAGGGCGGATTGGTCGAAAAGTGGGTCAAAAACGGCCAAAACCACCTTGGGGACGCCCTCAAAATGGCCCTTGTGATGGGCGACATTCACGGCTATCGGCTTCGCGAAATTGCCGAACCCGAGCCAATTCAGGTGCCGGAAAACGACACCTCAGACTCGCCGAGCGACTTCTACGCGAGGTTGATGCAATGAGCGTAGGACTCACACGCGCTGCTGGGCCGGATTGCCCGAAATGCGGCTGCAATGCGACGGCGATCGTTGAGGCGGGGCAGACACCCGCACCGTGGGCTAAGTTCGCGTGCGACTTCTGCGAGCATCGCTTCAGCATTGGACGCATTCCGCCGCCAGGCCCGACGGTCAACGGCGTCGTCTACACAACGACTCGCTGCGAATGCCCCAATCCTGGTTGCAAGGCGAAGAACCCCCGCGTTACCAGCACGGTCGGCAAGTATCGCTGGCACAAGTGCGACGCCTGCGGACAGACATTCAAGAGCGTGGAAGGCTGATTCTATTACAGTCGCTGTAAACAAGCCGCCTTTTGGGGCGGCTTTTCTTTTTACTATTCGGTCATGGCCAGCACTGCGGACCTGATCGCGACCGTTGAGCAACTGCGCCTCGACGCAGTCACGCTGGTTGCAGCAGCTGACTACGCCGCGGCTTATATCAAGTTGTTGGCGATCAAAACGTTCATTGATACGGGCGTTATCAGCCAAGAGAAGGACGGCCATCGCTTTGATTTCCGCGACTTCGAAACGCTGATGGTGCGAGTTGAGCGCGAGAGGGACTTAACGGCTGATCATCGCGTCCTCCGAATGATTCGAGTGAATAGCAAGCGCCCCAGCGGCTGCGAATGCGACTAAATGGGAATTACCGCCACTATCTCAAGGCTCTTCAGCCGGAAGCCGTCGCCAGTCGACGACGCCCCGGCCGGCAAGGGCATTGAGATCATGCCGGCGGAGAAACTGCGACGGTTCCAAGCCGCGCAGCCGACGCGGCTGAACCGCGAGCAGTTCGCGCAGGCTCACGGCGAGTCGATTAACACCGATTTGGCCGGCGATTTGCCAGTTTTGCAGGCTCGGTGCGCGTTCGAATTCTCCAGCAATCCGCTCTTCGAAGGCGTCGTCAACACGTTCAAAGACGACGTCGTAGGGCGCAACGGCCCGCTTTTGCAGGTTAATAGCGACAACGACGCCTTTAATGAGGCCGTCGAGTCAGCGTTCAAGGTCGTGATGGCTGATCCTGATCCTTCACACCGCTTTGGCGGCGTGGAGGTGATGAAGACGTGGGTTCACGGGCTCCTGCTCGCCGGTTCCTACGTCAACGTCAACGCGAACGTGCGCCGTCCCACTTCGCCGATCACCTACGGCTGGCGAACGGTTCACGCGCGGCGCCTCGCTTCGCCCGCTCAACTCACCGGCGATCCTAATGTCGCGTTCGGCGTCCGCCTCAATCCGAAAACCGGCGAGGCGGTTGAATACTACATCGACAAGCCGCAGCAACTCGGCGCGTACACGCTATCGAACGGCGACTACGAAACCATCCCCGCAGCCGCCGTTCAGCACTGCTTTATTCCGATCGAACCGGAACAATTGACCGGCTACCCGATGCTGACCAGCGCGCTGGAAACGGCGTGCGATCTTCGGCAGTACGACCAATATGTGATGAAGGCTGCAAAGAACGCCGCGGGCCTCGCCGTCGGTCTTCAGTCGCAAGGCGCCGATGCGCAGATCAATCCAGACCCGATCGACAGCACCTGCGTCGACTTCGAACCGGACATGATCAACGTCGCTCCGAAAGGGTGGCAGTTTACCGGCCTGAATCCAACGCAGCCCGGCGCGATGTACACCGAATTCCGCCATGAGCGAGGCGCGGAACTCGGCAGACCAATTCACATGCCGATGCTCGTGGTCTTCCTGACCGCCGCGGACGCAAACTTTTCGTCAGCGCAGTACGAGGGGACGGTTTACTGCGATGGCGTCGCCGGCATTCAGGGCTTCATCGAACGCCGAAGCATGACGCCGATCGTCAACGGGATCATCGCCGAGCTCGTTCTCAAGGGCATGGTGGGGATTCCGAAGAAGTTCGATCTCGTGTGGACCTGGAATGTCCCCGCGCACGCGAACATCGAGAAGTTCGTATCGGCCATTCGCATGATGATCGAGGACGGTTTGATCTCACAGGCGCAAGCCGCCGCCAAGCTCGGCCTGGACTGGGAAAAGGTTCAAGCCTCCCGTGAGCGATGTGCCAAGGACAACGAGGATAAGAAGCTTCCGCCCGCTCCGGCCAACGCCGGCAGCGCCGGATCGATCGCAAAAGAAGACGAAGAGGCGGACGCGAAGCCGCCCAGCAAGAAACCACCCGCGAAAAAGCCCAATGCCCGCTTTAGCGTCACGCATTGACGAGTTCGACAAGCTCATGTGCGACCGCGGACTATTCGTTCGCGGCGCCAGCGAGCTAGAGATGCGCTCGCAGAGCATCAACAAGGAAGAGCGTAGCTTCGAAGCGGTCGCCGCGACCGAGACGCCGGCCATGATGCGCGACTACAGGACGTGGGACATCATCGACGAGATCCTGGTCGCCAAAGGTGGGCAGTTCCCGTCGCAGATCCCGCTCCTTGACAGTCACATGCGATTTGAATTGGCGGACCAGCTTGGTTCAGCCCGGGCGTTTACCCGCAAAAACGAGCAGTGGGTTGGCCGCGGATTCGTCGGGCGTGCCGTCGCCGGCAATGCGAAGCGCGAGCAAGTGTGGCAGGACATCGAGGATGGCCACATTCGTTCCGTTTCAATCGGTTATCAGGTCCTCAATTACGTCGACATTCCCGCCGGCAAGCGTTCGAAGATTGACGGCAAAACGTACCAGGCAGGCGACCGCGTTCTCCGCATCTCGACGGAGTGGCGAGCGCACGAGCTTTCAGTTGTCTCCATCGGCGCCGATTCGCTGGCGTTAATCCGTTCACGTTTGGGCAATCACGCCCCCCAGAAGAGGAGTTATTTCCTATGAACCCGCGTCTGCTTCAGTACCTCCGCAGCATCGGCCTCGACGCCAACGCCACTGACGAGCAGGCGTGGGAGTTCTTTCAAGCTCGCCGCGGGTTGCAGTCCAGCATCGCGTGCGCGCTCAACTACAACCAGGCGGACGACGCCGCTCGCACGAATTGCGATTTGATGATTCGTGCAATCGGTTACGACCCTGCTAATCCGAATACCCTGCTGGCCGTGGACAAGCCACCGGTTCCCGGTAGCGACGGCACGAGCCTCGGCGGCGACTTGGAAAAGCGACTGCTTGCTCAAGGCGCCGAGTCAGAGCGTAAGCGCCGCGCGGAGATCACGCAGTACGCAGCGATCGCGGGATGCACGGACGACTTCGTTCGCGGACTCCTCGACGATCCGCAGATCACTTCCGACGTCGCCCGCGACAAGATTTTCGAGGACCACAAGGCCCGCACTCGCGCGGACGTGTCGCCCGACATGCCGACGGCGCCGGCTGGCCACTCTCGCAGCAGCGTCACTGGGATCTCTGTGGACATCCTTGAGGCGGCGATGCTTCACCGCAGCGGCATCGACCCCACGAAGCATTGGGTTCGAAGCGATGCGGGAGGCAACCTGTTTCAGCGCCGAGCTACGGCGATCGAGCTTGAAAAGGCCGCCGATCTGTCGTGGGAGCTTCGCGGCATGTCGATGGAAGACATCCTGCGTCGTGCGGCCGTCATCGACAAGGTGACGTTGCCGGCGGGCCGGGAAGGTCTGATGGTTGCTTACGCCCGGTCGTTTAGCACCGCCGCGCTGTCGGCGATCTATACGACCAACATGAATTCTCAGCTTCTGGCCGCGTTCGAAGTGGCGCCCGACTCGACTACTGGCGGTTGGGTGCGCGAGGCTGACGTTCCGAACTTCAAGACCAACGAGCGAGCTCGCATGGTCAATGGCGGAGCCCTCAAGAAGCTCCCGCGGGGAAGTGCGGCCGATCATGCGACGTTCGAAGACGTGGTCGAGACGTACAAGATTGCTCGCTATGCGAAGCAATTCGTGGTCGACGACCAGGACATCCAGGACGACACCTTCGGCGCCATGAACGAGTTCACGCCGGCGGACTTTGGCGTCGCAGCCCGTCAGTTGCGACCTGATCTGATTTACTCGCTGATCATCGCCAACGCGGCGATGCGAGATTCCGTCGCCCTCTTCCACGCAACCCACGCGAACTTGAGCACCACAGCAGCGCTCGGGACCGCCGGCAAGTTGGAAGCCGCCCGCAAAGCCATGCGGATTCAGACCGAAAACGGTCGCAATCTGAATCCCATGGCGAAGTTCCTGATCGTGCCGCCGGCGTTGGAAGACACCGCCGACGTGATGGTCAACTCGCGCCTGCTAATCACCGGTGAGAGCGCCACGAAGCCGGAGAACAACCCGAACTACGGCAAGGGTCTTGTCGTGGTGACGGACGCTCGCTTGGAGAACGGCGTCGTCGATCCGACCGACGGCACTGGCGCAACGGTTCGCGCCGGCAGTGCGACGACATGGTACTTGGCCGCGATGGCCTCGGCCCACACGATCGAAGTCGGCTACCTGCGTGGCGCTGGTCGCCGACCGCAGATCCGCTCGTTCGTTCTCACCGAGGGCCGCTGGGGCATCGGCTGGGACATCAAGATGGACATCGGCGCCAAGGCCCTTGATTGGCGTGGTTGGCACAAGGCCACGGCGTAGTTCGTCTGGTTCCCATTCATTGAACGGAGCCCGCGAGCCGGGTGTGAGTCATGAAAACACCTCTTTACTGCAACGTCGATTCGATCTGGGTGGACAAGGGCGATCACAGCGTCCAGTTCTTCCGGGGGCAGGAGTTAGTGGACGTTCCGGATGGCACGCTGACTAGCATGCTCAACCTCAAGCAGGCGGTGGACGACTTCCCGCCCGTGGAGACTGTCATCAAGCCAGCGGACGGTACGCCGTCCGATTGGCGACAGACGGAGATCGCATCGCTCGACATCAGCAGGAACGCCAAGGCAGCGTTTGCTGAGGCTGAACTGGTGACCGTCGCGGATGCCATCAAATACGGCACTGAGAACGACGGTCTTCAATCGATCAATGGCATTGGCGAGGCGAGCGAGAAAGAGTTTCAAGCCGCCGTCAAAGCCATTCAACCGAAGGAGTAATTGAAACATGCAAGCCTCTCTGAAATATGACGGCGGCAATGCGGAGTTCCTGAAGAAGTTCTCCGCTGCTGGTGCGCTCTCGCCCGGCGATATGGTCGTACAGAACGCCCGCTACGGCGTTGTCTCTGGCACGAAGCCGATCGCTATTGGCGACGACTACACGTTGCAGATGACGGGCGTATTCACGGGCCTCGCGACCTCCGCTGACGCTTGGGCTGACGGCGATCTCCTGTATTGGGACGATTCGACGAACATGCTGACCGACGTCGCCGGTTCGCTCAAATCGTGCGGCATCGCCGTCGGAGCTAAGGCGGCGCTCGCACTTACGGCCGACTTTGACCTGAATGCGAGCGTGGCGTCGACCACGATCTAGCCGTGAGCGACTTCGACCGCATGGCCGCCGCGTTCGCCGCTCCGATGCTCATGCAGCAATTCGGAGAGAAGGACGCGGCGGGCGCGTTCGTGGGCGTGAAGTATCGACTCCCCTCCCATCCGGAAGGCGTCGAACCCTACCAGTTCCCCGGCATTCCCTCGCCCGTTCGGTCCGAGATTCAGTTCACGGCCGACGGCGAGGTCCGCCGGGAGATGAAGACGTGGCAGATCGAAACCCCGCTGCTGACCGCCAAAGGCATCCTGCATCCGCAGCGAAACGCCGGCGTCGAGGACAGCGACGGGAAATGGATGGTGGACGCTGCGGCGTGCGTGTGGGGCGACGTCTTCGTGACGCTCGCTCTCACGCGGGCGCCGCGGACTGCCGGAAACGAGTTGCGTAGTGCCTCTGTATGACAACAGCGCCGCGACGGGGAATGAGGCGAAAACCCTCGTCGCATTGGAGGACTTGATTGCAGAGTGCTCAGCGGCGCATTCGCTGGCGGAGGCGACAGGAACCGACGCCGAGAAGAAGGCCAAGGTGCTGACGAAGACGGTGATTGGGCCTCAAGACGTTGCTTGGGACGCCGATGACTTCACCGAAGACGAGATGGCGACCAAGTTCGTCGAGTTCCAACTGTTCGTTCCGATGGAGGACAGCAAGTCGGTCATCGTCGAAGGATGGAACGTTAGCTCCGTCGGCGACTTCGGGATGATCATTCGCCGCTATGTGCGGCAGAGCGAGGCGGGCGATAAGCGTGACGTTTACCTGTTTTTTCTCGACAAGATTTCGACGCTAGAAAATGAGATTGGAGCGTGGCTAGCGACTCGCAACTGTCCGCGAATCAAAAACCTGAGGCGCATTCAGGGACCGAGTTTTCCAAGCAAGCCAGAAGAGTCCTCGCAGGGGGAATACATCTTCGCAGTTTACTCACTGAACTGGGGCGACTTCGTTAGCGACCAATGATCCGAGTTCAAATCACTAAAAGTGGTATCGCCACGATCGGCAAGCGCGGATTCCAAGAGATTGGCCGCAAAGCGATCGAGGCCAGCGTGCGCTATTGGTGGGAGCACTTCTTGCCGCTCCATTTCAAGAACATCGCGTATCTGCGCTACAACTACAGCCAGCGCGACGACGGCTACAACGCCATGAAGAGAGCCCGTCGATCGTGGGGCAAAGACAACCCGCCGGCGATTGGCGAAGTGAAGCCGTTAGTGTTCGGCGGACGAAGCCGAGAGCGCGCGTTGTCTTCTCCGAACATCAAGGCCAAGGCCCCTAATTACACGACCTACGTCGGTCAGGCCATCATCAACGCGCCAGCCTTCAACTTCGGTAAGGGCAAGACAATCGACATGCGGGACGAGGTGACTCGGTTGAACCCAACAGAGGTTCCGCAGTTGGAACGCATCTTCACGCGAACCTGGAACTCGCTCGCTCGCGCCGCAGGCCTCCGCGCCACCCGTCAAACAAAAGTCGCTGCCTAACGAGGACCAAATGGGAAAGCAATACACGCTAGGCTGCGTTTCGCTCTACGACGGCGCATCGGCCGCCACGCACATCTCGGCGAGCAGCATCTCGATCGACGCCAATACGCAGGTGTCTGGCAACGAGTCGGGCTCGTTCTACGAGGAGTTTCAATCGGTTGTGCAGTTCGACCCGACGGTGAGCTTCACCAGCAAGTGCGTCGGCGAATTGCTCAGTTGGATCGGCTTGGCTGGGCAATGCGTTGGCTCGGCGTTCGACGTGACCCGGTTCGACGTCATTACCCGCCAGATCGCCGACTGCCAGAATGCTTTGAGCGGAACGCCACACATCCGCGACCGCTTCGACGACGGTCTGCTGACGCTCGGCTCGCTTGGCGCCGACCGGCAGGGCGACGCGGCCCTGACCGTCATGTTCGACGCGATCACCGACGGCACGAACGCCCCGATCACGCGCACCGACGGCGTTGCTCTGCCTTCGCCTGTGCTCGCCCAGCGTTATGCCCTGGGGCTTCCGGCGTTTGGCGGGACGACGTTTCCCGACACGGAGAACTGGTCGCTGGAGTTCAACATCTCGAAGACGGAGAAATCGCCGTCGCTCGGCTCGATTTGGACCGACTCAATCGGCGTGCTGACCGTTCGACCTGTCCTGACCATCCGCAATCGCGATATCTCGAAGCTGACGAACGCCCTACTCACCGCGGCGAGCGATTCGGCGAGCCATGCTGACACGAAGCTGCAGCTAATCGCTCGAGAGAACGCCGGCAGCTTCCAAGACTTCGGCGACTCGGTCCACATCGGCATCACGATCGCCGGCCTGCTGACGCCCCAGAACATCGTCAACGCGGCCTCGAATCAGCGGGCAACCAACGAACTGCGGATCGCAGCGTCCTACGACGGGACCAATGCCCCGATCCTGTTCGACCTGTCCTCCACCTACGACACGACGCCCCCATGACCGAAGACCAACGAATCACTCGCGTGCTGGCGTGCTGCGGGAAGGCTCCGCGGTCTGCCTGGGCGCTGGACGACGCCGAGAAGGCCGCTGTGGCCGCGCTGTGCGGCGACGACGGGCTGCTTGTTGCCGGCGGGCAGGAAGCGTTTCGGCTGCTCATGGTCGAGCACTACGAGCGCCGTAAGGCGACGAGCGAGGAGTTGGAAACGCCAGTGGTCGGCACGGGAGTGGACCATCCATTCGTGGCGACGGAGATCGAACTAACCCCGGCGTGGTCGGAAGACGACGAAGCCGACTACCTGAAGGAATCGGAGTAAACCATGTCCCACTCTTTCCAGTTCACCGAAAAGGTGGTCATCGGCGGCGAGAGCACCAGCCAGCTCAACACGCTAACGGCCGGCACTCGCATTGCCATCTCCGAAGCGATGCCGATCGCCAACGACACGCTGGTGGCCCTCTCGGTCGACGTGTCGCAGGTGAAAGGTGTCTTCATCCTTAGCGACCAAGACTTGTTGCTGGAGACAAACAGCAACAACGCCGCCGGCGGCAACTCGCTCTCCCTCAAGGCGAACATCCCGTACATCTGGTACACGAACAAATACGACGCGCTGAAGTTCACAGTGGACATCACCGCCCTGTATGTCACGAACGCATCTGCCGCCGTGGCTAATCTGACCCTAGAGATCCTGACTGACCCGACGGTGTAATCTTGGGATGTGGATTCTTGTATTTCCGTTCTGGCGACCAGCGGACCCTCACCAAAGAGGGCGTCGCCAAGCTCGGCCTCGCCTATGCGTTCCCGGCCGGCATTCAGTGCGTCCAGGTCAACAGCAACTCTCCTAGCAAGTCGCAGGGGCTCGTCTTCGCGGACCCAGCCCGACACGAGGGGAAACGGGTCGGGTATTTTCCTGACCAGCAGACGTGGCGGAAGTTGCCGACGGTTGAGGGGCGTGCGGAGCTTTGGGTTGGGTATTGGAATGAGGCGAAACCGGGGCCGGAGGACTTGGCGAGAGACAAGTTCGTGCGCGGCATTAACTGCGACCTTGCCGACGGTCGCAAGTGGCACATTCCGGTCGTGCGGGTTTATGACGGTGCGCAAGAGCGGTGGATTAGCGAACTCCCCTCGGCTTGGATAGATGACGGTCAGGGTGGGTTGTCCAGAGGTACAGAGCCCACCGCCAAGCACATTCATCTTTGGGAACTCACCGCCCCGCTGGCCGACGCGATGTTCGTTGTCGCCGCCGGCGAGCAGGGGGAGTGGCCGGACGATCGGGCAGTTGGTCGCGCCGTCGTTGCCCTGTTGCAAACAAACTACGTCGTCGGAGCGTCGGAGTTGGATTTCCTAGAGCTCGTCGGCACTGAAGAGGCATTTGCCATCGTATGCACGGCCACCCGCTACGACGTGTTGAGCGACTGGATGGATCAAAAAAAAAGGAACTGCGACCAATCGACCGAGAGTGGTGCGAGCTTGTCCGATGGAGCCGCGGCCTAGCACCCGGACACGCCCCGTCGTGGGCGCAAGTTATGGCGCTCAATCTGGAGCTACTGTAGATGAGCGCGAAATTCACACTCGAAGGATCGGCCGCGGGGGCGGTCAACGCCGTAGGTCAGGTCGACAAAGGCCTGGCGTCCGCTGAGAAGAGCGCCGAGAAACTAACGGCGGCCTCTAAGAAAGTTGAAGAGTCGCTACAGAGGCAAGCGCAGCGAATTAAGGAACTGGTCGACCCTCAGGAGCGATACAACCGCAAGGTACAGGAGCTTCAGCAGCACCTTCAATCTCAGCGGCTAACGCAAGATCAGGTTACGGCGGCCACGGCAAAGTATCGCGCCGAACAAGAGGCCACTGTTGGACCTGGTCCTATCTCAAAGGTAATGATGCTGGCGGCAAGCTATTTGTCGGTCCAGCAGGCTATTTCTCTCGGAACTCAGGCGCTTCGCGAGAACGCTGCAGAGCGTGAAAAGGCTGCCCAGCAGGCCATCCGCAGTCGCGCCGGTCTAGGGTCGTTGTCACAACTGGCAGCCAACGAGGGGAACACTCCGGCTGAGCGACAGGCGGCGAACGCGCGCCTTATCGCTGAAGCACGCGGCATGGTGGCAAAGGGCGCCGCCGTGGATGAGAACGAAGCAGGCGCTTTGTTGTTCCAATTGGCCGGCGCCGGACTTAACGAACGCGACCGAGGCTTTGCGGCAAACATCAGGGCCGCCGGTACGCTCACGAACGTGGGCGGAGCCGCGGAAGCCTACAGCGCCCTCAAGACGGCACTCGGCGAGGGCGAGGTCGGCACCTTCCGCGAGTTTATGAGCAAGTCGCTCAAGGCCGCGGGGCCGGCTCCTGGATCGTTTGAGCAATTGCCAATCGCCGCGGCGGCCTCCGGCGGTTCGGCTAAGGCCCTGGGCGTCAGCGACGAGTTCTTACTTGCCGCCACAACCATTCTCGGCAAGTCGTCAGGCTCGATCGAGGAAGGCGGGACGCAGCTTGCCGCGTTTCTTCGGCAAACTGAAAAGTCAGGACTGAAGGGAATCGACGGCGTTGGCGGCATGGCGATCATTGACCGGATCGCATCGCTGCCGGAAGCGAGACAGGGGCTTGGCGGCGTATTGGGCGACCGCTCTGAAGCAGTTCAGGCATTCCGCACGTTGCGAGACAACCGCGCAGAGCTCCAAGCTTTGATGGGCGGCGTGTCTGGTGCGCAAGGTCAGGACTTGGCGGGCGAGGCTGCCGGATTGCCAGACACCGACCGGCAACTGCGTGCTGCCGGAGTTCGCGTGCGAGCGGAAGGTGAGGCGCAGGTCGCCAAGACGATGGGTTTGAGCGAGAGAGAAAATGTTATTAAGGCGATTCGCGCAGAGCGGCGTGGAGTTTTGGCGTCTGAAGGAAGCGGCGGCGGAATGCGCAGTCTTTACGAGTCCGTGCATGACCTCCTCGGTTCTGATCAGGAAATCAGATTAGCGCAGATGCAGATTGAAGAAACAAAGGCCCGGACGGGAGGGAAAATGTCCGCGTTCTCGCCAGAGGTTACTGCCCTCGTTGAAGACTACCAGCGACGGCAAGCGGAATCGCTAGAGAAGATCGAGCAGCAGGGGAGAGCTAGAGTCTCGACTCGCCCTGAATGACTTAAGGAATTATCAAGCGAGCGAGCGACGCAATCAGAAATCCCCCAAAGGCAATCGCAAATGCGAGCAGTAATATCGCGGCGATGGAACTGAAGGCGACTTTGCAAAGCGATCCAAACGGAATGTCAATGTCAACAATCTTCACCTGCGTCACCTGAACCGGCGGCGCCTTTGGCGGTTTGATCCCTTCGCTCATGCTCACAGCTTAATCCCAAATGCCCTTCCACACCAATACCATCGACGCCTACGAGTTCGAGGACATTCGCGGGAGCCTGCAGCCCGAGTCCGAAGAACTGGAGGTTTTCTCACGTCCGGGCAAAGACGGGTCGACGGTGCGACTTACTGGCGTGCGCGGTCGGCCGGTGCAAATCCAGACGCTGCACTACGTCGCGAGCTTCACCGCAGCCAAGAACGCCCTCTCGGCCTACGTCCAAATGAAGGACGGCGGGAATGTCGTGATCGTCCAGCACTCCGTCAGCTTTGGCAACTTCCGGATTCTGGACGTGGTCGAGCTTCAGGCCCGGGCGGTCACGAACGTCATTGGTTCGATCATCCCCGGGGCAACCGTCATGCAAGTCTGCCTGTGGACCGTCCAGCACCAGGGAAGCTAAATGTCGGCCTCGGTCCCCTATTTCGTTTACACGAAGAACAAGCTGTCTGACGCTCTGTGGACTGAGCAGCCGCATTTGGTTTGCGAGACGCTAATCGAAGGCGCGGCCCCGACTTTGAACTCCGCGAGCCTGCGGTATGAATTTGGCACGATGGCGCGAGAGGACGAGACGGAGGCCACCTACCAACCACCGCTCGATTTGGTTCGCAAGTTCGTCCGCATCACCGTTCCCTCAATCTCGAAAAGTTGGGTGTTTGTCGTGCTGCAACAGGGCGGTGACTATGGCCCGCTAGAAGACGTCGGCGGGACGCGGCAGGCTTACGGGACGCAGAACTTTTCCGCTGTCGGCCTCGAATGGTTCCTGATGCGGAAGACGATCACTTATTCGTATATCTACAGCACGATTGATGGCGCGACTCGCATTGAAAGAGCCATTGGGTACAACACCGGATTCGGCAACGGGCGTGGGGGGGAGTACGAGAACCGCGGCAATTGCTCTAGCGATAGCATAGGAACAGGCTCTCTGTTCATGTTTGCCCGCGAAAAGGACGACGCCATCCTGTGGCGTGGCGATTACATTGCTCGCAGCCTGATTGAGGACTATCAACCAAAAGACAAGGACCTCAACCTTGAGCCATGCGAATTCGTTCTGACTAACGAAAACTACCTAGAGCCGTTCACACCCACGCTCGAAGTCGAAGGGCATTCCGTCTGGCAGGCCCTCAACGACCTCATTAGCCCCAGCCGCGGCCTGCAGTGGCGGCTCGAGTACGACGACGCGCTGAACCAGGCCGAAGTCATCGTCGACAGCATGGCCACCGCCCCAATCTCCATCCCAGGCGGCGGCACGCTCCCGGCCGCTTCGAGCCAAGTCGCCCTGACCGACGCTGACGCCACCGAATGGCGCGTCACGGTCAACCAGCGGGGCGATCGCCGCTATGACAACGTCGTCTGCCGTGGGGCTCGCAGGCGGGCCGTGTTCACCGTCTCGATTGCCTCGGGGAATCTGGAGCCAAGCTGGCGGGCAGTTGACGAGACGGCCTACAAGGCGGCCGTGGGCGCCGACCCGGAAGTCAATGACGCCTTTCGCGAAGGGAACCGATTTGAGCGGGTCTACCAGTGCTTTCAGATTCCGCCCGCATGGAATGGGGCGAGCAATGATGGTGGCAGCGTGCCGTCGATCAGCACGCCGGCATGTCCGACCGTCCCGCAAGGGTCGGTGTCGATCGTCGGCGTCTCTCCGATCTCCATGCCGGGGCTGCGGTTACTTCGCACGCTCCCGATTCGCGTCGGATACGACTACGACGACGCGACGGCGCCGACGGCCCGAGATCCCGACAACATCTATTCCGAGTGGCAACGGCCTTTCGCGGTGGTCGACGACGACGGCGAGGGAACCTGGCGGTTTACGCACGCGGCCGGCAAGACGAACGACGACGGCGAGAGGCGGAGCGGCTTCAGCTTTACGGTGCTCGACGGCACGCCCGGCATTCAGTTCTCGCCGCCGCAAGGAATGCCGCACTCGCTGGCAAAAAACCACTTCGACCCGGACGTAGACGCCGAAAGCGAGCAAGCCCCGCTGGTCGACTATGCGACCATCCGCTGCACCGTCTGCGGTGAGTGGGACGCATTCTGTGAAGCCAAGTACCCGCTTGCCGACGGCGACAGCGACCCGCTGCAGACACTCTATATCTCGATTGGCGAGCGCGCGAGGTTCGACTGGCTGGCGGCCGACACCGTTTACGACATCAACAACGGGGCCTTGCAGACAGTCAGCAGTGGCGGTCCGCTGCGCGACGACCGCGAACTCTGCGAGCAATTCGCTCGCATCGCCTTCGAGTGGTATGGCGTCGAGCGGGCCGACGTGCAAATCCAGTCGGCGCTCACCGAGGCACCTGTAGAGGTTGGCGACCTCATCACTGTCATTGGCAACGGAGCTGCGGCGGTCACGGTGAACGCGGTTGTGTCGCAGATTACCTACAGTTTGGAGCGCGGCGGGACTTCAATCTCGGCCGGCTTCGCGGAACTCGATATCGCGGGGCTGGCATGAGCACAAAAGAAAACGACTGGATGCGCGATGCATCTCGCCGGCTTGCCGCTCTGGAGATTTCCGCTGCGCGGACACCGGTACGGCTGGGAAAGGTGAGACCGCCGAACACCGGCAACGTCATCTACGCCCAAGTAGTCGGCGCGGTCGCCAGCGGCGATCCGACCGGGACGTTTGACAACGCGACCGGTCCGTTCGTCGGCAGTATCCCAACCGGAGGAACCGGCACGTTTCAGAACGTCAACGGCGAAACGTTTACCGACAATCAATGGGTGAAGTTCTTCCAACGGAAGGACAATAGCCAGTGGCTTCCTGAGCGCGGCGGGACGGCCGGCAGCCAGGTCATCTATTTTGAGTTGACCGAAAACAAGAGCTTCGGCGATTCGTCGAAGCTGGCCAAGCCCGTCCTCGCTGACGGGTCGCTCGACACTGGCGCACCCGCCTTTCACGTCGTCGACGACCAAAATCAGTTTTACGGAAAAATCGGCTACCGCGGCTTCGCGGTTCGATACACCGACGACTTTCTCGAAGGCGTGCCCGGCTTCCGCATCATCACGATGCAGGGGCCGGCGCACTTCATGGTCGTGGCCCTCTCGTCGGCCTATAGCACGGGCGGTACGGATTGCACGCCTGTATCGAGCCCCATTTACGGAAAGCCATTCCGCGGGGAGCGGTTGCCGGATACTGGTGACGTAACCGTCGTCGACGATTTGTTGGTAGCGCCCGCCGCACAAATAGGCGAGTTATGGCTCATATCTTTCGATGAAATCGAAGAGCACTACATCTTTATCGTGCCGTTGACGCGTGGTACTCATTACTTACTGCGCTTCGAGACGACGGCTGCCAAGGATTGGAACGCCTCGACCGTCGCTGGAGTGATTCTAGATGCGAGCGACACGCCAGCAGGAGGCGCAATCACGCTCACGGACCGCGCCCCCGCGAAGCACGAAGCACAGATCGGAAGTCGCGGCTGGTGTCTTTTGGTGGGCTCTATTGAGGATGGATTCACGTTTTGGATCGTCACGATGGACTCGCCGGCACGGTGGGTCGAGGGAGCATTGAACGCGGACTGGGCGTTGTCGTCAGATTCTGCGGTGATGACGAAAGACGATTGGTGGGGCGCGTCGCCAAATCACCTGGAGCCGGTAGATAGCACAATCACCATTTGGGACATCCTCAAAGTTCGATCACGCAAATACTTTTCGGGAGAAAAATTCAGGGCGTTATGGGACGAAAAGCGGAAGAAGTTCTACGTCGCTAATCCGCCGGGCGACTACATCACCATCAAGGGAACGACCGGCGCCGTAACGAGAGCGACGCCTACTTTCACGCTATCCGAGCCTGTCGCCGTCAATGGTCAATTGCCGACCGGAACGATCACCGTCACGAACGATCCGCCGATCAACACGCCCGGCGGACGAACGATCTACGCGCGATTCAACTTCTCGATCGGAACGGATTTACAGACCGCGTGGGACACCGGCGACGGCGGCAACTTCCTCCATCATCTCCGCGGCCTACTAGATGGCGGCACTGAAGTTCGCATGGTTGTCGACTGGCATACTGCGAGCGGCGAAGGCAGCACGGACGATCCGCACTGGCATAAGGTCGCAGCTTGCACGCCGCCTGCGTAAACAATGGCTGAAATCATCTATGCCGATCCGGTCACTGAAGACATCCTCATCAACGAGAGTGATGAGATTGCCGGCGGTGAGGAAACCGAATGCACCTGTTGCTGCGACTGTGAAACGGACGGCCCGGCCGCATCTTTCACCAGCGAGCAAACGTCGGCCGACCCTGAGGGCAACGCCTGCTGCGTCCAGTTTGCTGATACTTCGACGCCCGGCGATTGCGGAGAGATCGTATCGTGGCTCTGGGATTTCGGCGACGAGAACACCAGTACGTCGCAAAACCCCGAGCACTGCTACACGGGAGCCGGTCCGTGGACGGTTCGTCTGACCGTGACGGATAGCAGCGGCTGCACCGACTTCTTGGAGACGAGCGTTCCCTGCCCGTGCAATTGCGCAACCAACGCTCCCGAGGCGGACTTCAGTTATACGCAAACCGACGACGACCCCTGCTGCTTTCAGTTCAATGATGAAAGCGTGGCTGAAGCAGAGTGCGGAGCAATCGCTTCGTGGTTATGGGACTTCGGAGACGGCGACACTTCGACCTCAGAGAATCCGACGCATTGCTACGACGACGCAGGACCGTGGGATGTGACGCTGACGGTCACGGACGATATGGGCTGCACCGACTCGGTCGTCATGGAGGTGACCTGCGAGCCGAACCCATGCTCCTGCTGCGATGAAGAGTTCTTGCCAGAGACTGCGACGGTGACGATTAGCGGCTTCGCGGAGAACGTTGCGGCAAACGATTGCGACGCTTGCTCAAGCATCAACGGCACGCATACGGTGACGAGCGGTCTTACTGGCGTTTTCTGTCACTATCAAAAAGTATTCGACATCTCGCCATGCCGCGACGGCTTCTCTACTCAAGTCACCATAACCCTGGTGTTCTGTCAGTTTGTCGACAAGTGGCGGCTCACGATTGTCATCGACGGCGGCCAGACCGATTATTGGGAGAAAGACGCACTGGCGAGTTGCCGCGGCAGTCACACGTTCGACTTAGTGTTTTCGGGCGGCATTGATCGTGTCTGCGACGTGCCAGCAACCGTGACCGTGGCCGTCTAGGGGCAACACTATGTCAAAGCCTCGCCGCATCGCACCGAAGCCAAGGCCGAAATGGTACGTCCCTCCCTCCAAGGAGGAGCGCCGCAAGCCGCGTGCGCCGCATGATCGCGAGCGCATCGAGTACGGATGGGGAGATTGGATGGCGTGGGCGCTGGCGAAGGGATACGTCATCCCGTTCGTGAAGATGACGCCCAGGAAATGGCGGCAATGGAAAGTAAGCTGCGGACTCTCCGGCGCGTGCGGATGTACGGAGCGGAAAATTGGACTCAACAAGTTCGGCCGCTGGGTCGTGAAGCCGTTCCGCCGCCTCGCAGCGAGCGTGAGGAAGTGGTGGAAAGCGTTGCCCCCCCCCGCCCCGCCCGCGGAGTGATTGGCGGAGTGGCGAGGGGGGAGTAGAATCGGGGGCATGTGGGCTATCATTGTTGTCGACCGACACACCGACCCAGAAGTGACGCTCTTCAAGGAAGAGCGAAAGGCCGTCGCGCAGGGAATGGAGTGGGCCACCGAATGGGGAGCAGAGTGGAAATCGCGATTCCCTGAAAGCTGGGCGGAGGTTAATAGCCCGGAGGACGATGCTCGCTATTGTTGGACCTACTCGCCTGAAGGCGACTGCATTATCGTCAAAGAAGTTGACGACCCAAACTGAGCCCATCCCCCAGGAGTGAAGATGGACGACTTCAGCCCCGAGTATAAGGCCGCCTGCGTAGCGCTTCGCGACCGCATGGTCGATTACTGTCGGTCCCACCCGAACATCATCGTCGAGAACGTCCCGGACGCCCAAGTCTTTATGGCGGCCGCCGACTTCGACGCGAGCGACATCGCCCCCACGCTCGGCATGCTGGATGCCGCTTGGGAATCGGCGATCGAGGTGTTGCGAGGCTCCACGCGGGCCGAGATCGCGGGGGAGTGATGACCGCCCTCCTCGTCATCGCGAAGATCCTCGGCGGAGCGGCGCTCATCGTCGCGGGGATTCTGCTGCGGGAGGTGGTGAGGCGCTAAAGCTCCGGAGGCGAGATCGGCCCTGGATTCAACAATCGGAACGCCCAATAGTGCTGCCGGAAGATATCAGCCGCGTTCCCCAGTAGCTTGTGGCCGAAGCCCGGCTTGGCCGCTTCCATGTACGTCCCCGCCGAACGCCTCAGCCACTTCCACGAGCCCCGCCTAACGCCGCTGGCGATGATCAGGGCCTTGAACTCTGTGCGGAACTGGTTGCCGCTAAAGGGCCACGGGACGGCTTGTGCGAGCCCGTGGCGGCGAATCGACCGCATCGCGTCGGCGGGGAATCGAACCGTCACCCCCCTGCCCGTCTTGCTCTGCGTGACGTGGCAGACGCCGTCGGCCTGAATGGCTCCCGTAGGCACGCCGAACAAGTCGCCGTAGCGGAGCCCTGTTCCATAGCCTGAGCGAATCGCCAGCGGCCAAAAGTCGCGGTATGCCATCCCATTGGGGAGCGTGCCGTCCATTCTCTCGGCAGTCTTGATCAGCAGCCGCAATTCTTCTAGCGAGTAGCAGTCGATTTGCTTCTCTCGCATCCGAACGTGACGCACGGGCGATTCCGGCGACCAGCCTGAGAACTTCAAGACGGCGAGCAGCGACGTGCGATAGCCGCGCACCGTCTCCGGCTTGAGGCCGCGTTGCTCTAGGCCGGTGAGATATTCATTGAGTAGTCGGGCGGTCGGCTGTCGCCCGGCAAGCCACGCGGTAAAGAGCTTCGTGCGGCTGCGAATCTGGCGGGCGTACTGGGGACAGGTGGGACGGGAAAGCAAGTAGGCTTCAGCGCGGTCTATCATGGCGTTCCTGGGGAGGTACGCCGTCCGTGGTCCGTTCCGTGGCCGTCCAGCGGCCTTCGTCAAACAGTAATCCGGAGACGAGAAGAGAAGATTCCCTCATCGTAATTACCCCGCTACGTGGGGGTATAGACCGGATTCAATGGCGTAACATTTCGATAAATATCTACGAATATTCGTAAGGCATCGGACTACGAATCCGAAGGTTACAGGTTCGACTCCTGTGGGGTGTACTTACAACGCGGTGCGGAGTCGAAGGTGGTGGGAGCTTCCCACCTTAATTGCGTGCGCGGTCGGGTCAAGTAAGTCGCCAAAACGCGAGGATTCTGCGGGGAAACGAGGGAATTTATGGAAATCGGAACGGCCAAGATCGGCTGCTCATGCGGCGGCACCAAATGGGATTATGACGAGCCGCTTACGGAGGCGTCCGAAATGACGTGCGCCGCCTGCGGCGCGGTCACGAACTACGGCAAGGCGATGGACGCCGCGCGCGACGCCGCAAAGGCGTTCGTCACCAAGCAAATCAAAGACTCACTCAGGGGCATTCCCGGAATCAGCGTCGAGTAGCGTGTCCGCGACCTTGACGCCGAACGTCTCGGCGAGCGAGCGGACGGAGGCGTCCAGTTCCGTGCGGGCCGCGACGTAGCGGGCGATCGCCTGGCCGGCGGCCGACTGGTCGAAACAGGTTGGTTCGATGCGGACGGAGATGGTTCCAGAGGCCATAGGTCAATCCTTTAGAAAACGAGAACGCCCGCCCCGCGAGGCTGGCACGAAATTAGTAGGGGGACGCCGGACGCCGCGAGGCCGAGGAAACGAAACAAGCTGCCCGCTCCGGCCATCTGCGAAAGCCGATGGGGGGCGGGGTGAATCGAAAACTGCTGCCGACCGACTCAGTCGCCAAACCTAATCGGCCGGCAGCCCTTTGGAGGAAATGTCATGAGCGAAGTTGAGCAACTGCAAAAACAACTACGAAAGCTGGAACAAACGGTTGGCGACCTTCAAGAGCAGCTTCGGGAGAAGACGGCTACTAGAGACGAGTTCTCCGTGCTGCAAAAGAAAGTCGACGACATGGCGTTCGCCATGATGCAGAACCGCTAACGGCACCCAAGTAAAGCAAAGCAACAACGGAGTGGCGGGATACCGCGAGGCCCCGAAGGTACAAGTCACTTGCGCCTAGGACCACTCCGTTGTTGCATTGTCTCACGCTGGTGTGTATCTTAGGGGAAATGAGTACCGTGTCAAACATCCCTGGTTACGTGACGGCTTCGGAAGCCGCCAAGATCATTGGCGTTGATGAAAGCCAGGTACGGCGCTACTGCATCGACGAAAAGCTGCCGGCCACTAAAGTCGGCCAGCAGTGGATGATTCGCGAGACTGACGCGAAAAAGTTCAAGCGACCACCGATGGGCAATCCAAATCTAATCGAGCGATAGACTTAGGCCGATTCTAGAAAATCTTTCTGGAATCGGCCTTTTGCACTTTTCAAGTCGCACGCCAGCGTGTATCTTAGACCACACCTAAAGCAAGTGACACTTCTAGCTCGCCTCTGAGCCTGAGTGTCGCCGTCCGACAACTCACACCGCATGGAGGCATCCGCATGGATGCGATTGCGCGCGTTACGTTCTTGCCGAACGGATTGCAGTTCAGCGACGAGATGTCGTTCGACGAATGGCAGGGCGTTGGCGAGCAGATCAAGGCGTCGGTCCAAGGCCACCAATGGTGGATTGGTGATTGGCTTCGCTTCGGCGGTCACAAGTGGGGCGACAAGTATGAGTCGGCTGCCGAACTGCTGGGCCTGAAGCCAAACACGCTGCGGAACTTCAAGTCGACAGCAGAGCGATATCCGGACTTATCACTACGTAGTGATAATCTTCCATTTGCCCACCATCAGATTGCAGCGGCACTCCCCGAAGAATCTCGCCAAACCGTACTTGAGCAAGCCGCCGAGAACGAATGGTCAGCCGCTCGCCTCCGCGCCGCCATCCGCGAACAACAACCTCCAGCCATCGCCGGTAAGGTTGAAGTCGAACTAGACGGCAGCGACGACGGCACTCGCTGGGAAATTCTCAACTGCGACGTGCTGGAGGGTTTGCAATCGCTGTTCGATCGCGGCGTCCAGGCTCGCGTAGCGTTCACCGACCCGCCGTACAACATCGGCATTGACTACGGCAAGGGAAAGAAAGCCGACTCACTCACTGATGGGGAGTACATGCAGTGGGTTCGCGAGTGGTTGTGGGCGACTCGCGACTGCCTGACAGACGACGGCTCGCTGTGGGTAATGATAAATGACGAGTACGCCGCCGAGTACGCGATCGTCCTCAAATCACTGGGGCTGACGATTCGTTCTTGGATTAAGTGGTACGAGACGTTCGGCGTTAATTGCAGCAACAAGTTCAATCGGACTTCGCGCCACATCTTCTACTGCGTCAAAGACCCCAAGCGTTTCGTCTTTAATCGTGACGCGGTGACTCGGCCGAGCGATCGCCAAACCAAATACAACGACCCTCGCGCTGCCGAAGGCGGCAAGATTTGGGACGACGTTTGGCAGATTCCCCGGCTATTCGGAACCGCCGTCGAGCGGCTTCCAGACTTTCCAACCCAACTGCCTCTGGCATTGGTTCGCCCCATCGTGGAGTGCGCTTCCGACGTGGGCGATTTGGTGATTGATCCGTTCAACGGCAGCGGAACAACGGGTGCCGCTGCAATCGAAACCGGCCGCTCGTATATCGGCATCGAGCTATCTGAGACGTTCGCGTCAAAGGCTCGAATTCGACTCGGACACACGCAGCGGCCACTGATTAGGAGTGCAACGTGAAGAAGCTCTGGGAAACGCTCAATGACATTGGCGTCACGATGGGTGCGGATAAGTTTCGCGAGATCATCGTTGACGAGTTCACCGCGACCTTCGCCACGAAGGGATGGAGCGGCGATGAGCTTTGCATGCACCCGGATTGCGCTAAGGAGTTCTGCAACGTCATTCGCCGCAAGGTGAATCACGCGATGATTCCAGACGACGTGATCCTGCGAACGCTCATCAACATCAGGCGGCGTGGTACTGGTGCCGTGAACATGAAGACCTCCAAATAACACCCCCGCCCCCGCCCCAACGCCCAAAGGAGAACGGAATGAGCAACGAAAACGACACGTGCGTGATCGACGGCTGTGGCAAGCGAGTGAATGCACACGGCCTGTGCAATGCGTGCTATCGCGGCGCGAAACGCCTGGTCGATTCGGGCGAAGAGAGTTGGGAGTCGCTTATCACGATGGGGCTGGCTCGATCGAGTGGTCGTGCTAGTAGGTGGGGCGTATTTTCGCAGGCGCACGCTAAGGCTAAGGAAGGCGGGACCACGCAATGAGCCAAACATCCGCCAACCACCCGTTAGACCGCAACGACCCAGCCGACCAACCGCGCTGCCAGATGGAGCGGCTAGCGGACAGGTTCATGGACGCGCCAAAGCCGAAGTGGCTGAAGGTCCACGCAACGCGGTGGCTTGACTCCAAGGTGTACATGGAGCTTGAGGCGTCGCTTACCAGCCCCGACCAGATCGAAGACCTCATCAACTACTTAGCGAGGGTGAAGGGATGACCGACTCACCAGTGAAGTTCGGCGACATAAAGGAAGCCGGCATCGAGTGGGAATTGGCTGGCGGTAACAAGCTCAGCGAGAACGACCGAACGCTTTGCCGAACGATGTGGCTCCTTGCTTGGGTCGCGAGCGAGGAGCGATTTATGGAGGCCGGCGTGAAATGACGATGACCCCCGCCAACATCGAGATTCTAGCCCGCTACCTCCACAAGAAGGGCTACGGGCTGTTGGACCTCGCCGTGATTGTGCGTCAACCGGTCACCGTGGCCACGCTGTTTCGTCGCGCCCAGCAGTGGTCCGAACACGAGCAAGAGCTACAGCGTCGGTTCAACGAAGACGCTAAGCGAGTTTTGAAGTCCTAGCCCGCCGCTGGTCCGCGGGAGTGAAAGCAAAAAGGAGAAATCAAATGCGAACGTGGATTGTAGGTGAAAACGGCAACCGTGCCTCCATCGAGTTGTGGGGCAGCGAGGAAGCCGCGAAAGCGGCGTTAGCGACGCTTGAGGACTGCTCGGACTGCTCGGACTGCTCGCGCTGCTCGGGCTGCTCGGACTGCTCGGACTGCTCGCGCTGCTCGGGCTGCTCGGACTGCTCGC